>Ga0114934_10000139_pt1 | contig 42794 bp, 44 predicted proteins | sample 4SBtaG_2_FD_99695 | JGI IMG/M metagenome (GOLD analysis project Ga0114934, IMG submission 99695) | Deep subsurface microbial communities from Kolumbo volcano to uncover new lineages of life (NeLLi) - 4SBTROV10_white metaG | ecosystem: Environmental > Aquatic > Marine > Volcanic ...
CTTCCACACTTCCTACTTGTCTCATTCTTTTCTTACCTTTTTTCTGTTTCTCTAAAAGCTTTTTCTTTCTTGAAATATCACCACCGTAGCATTTAGCTAACACATCTTTCCTTAAAGCCTTTATAGTTTCTCTCGCAATAACTTTAGTTCCAACAGTAGCCTGAATAGGAATTTCAAAAAGTTGTCTAGGAATTAACTCCTTTAATTTTTGTGCTATATTTCTTCCTCTCAAATAAGCTCTTTCTTCAGGTACAATCATAGACAGTGCATCTACTTTTTCTTTATTTAGTAATATATCTAATTTAACCAGTTTTGTTTGTTTGTAACCTTTTAATTCATAATCAAATGATGCATATCCTCTTGTTCTCGATTTAAGTGCATCGAAGAAGTCGTAAATAATTTCATTAAGAGGAATATCGTATTTTATTAGAACCCTTGTAGTTTCAATATATTCCATATCTATGAATATACCACGTCTATCCTGACATAATTCCATTATAGCACCAACATAATCTGATGGAGCTATAATGGATGCACTTACAATTGGCTCTTCCATATATTTAATTTCAGATGGTTCAGGCATATTAGTAGGATTTGTTATTTCAATAAGTTCACCATCAGTCTTATACACTTTGTATATAACCGATGGAGCCGTAGTAATAATGTCAATATTAAATTCTCTTTCTATTCTTTCTTGTATTATTTCCATGTGAAGCAATCCTAAAAAACCACATCTAAATCCAAATCCTAATGCTATTGATGTCTCTGGCTCAAATGAAAGTGCAGCATCATTTAATTGAAGTTTTTCTATTGCTTCTTTTAATTCTTCATATTTTGCACCATCAATAGGATAAATTCCACTATAAACCATAGGAACAGCAGGCCTATAACCTTCTAAAGGTTTATCTGCTGTATTATCATTTTCTGTAATAGTATCTCCTACGTGAGCATCTCTAACATTTTTGATAGACGCCGTAATATAACCAACATCACCCGCTCTAAGTTCAGATATAGCCATATAATCAGGTGTAAATACACCAACTTCAGTAACTTCATATATTTTATTAGAAGCCATAAATTTAATTTTTGTACCCTTTTTAACCTTTCCATCTATCAATCTTACATAGCATACTACACCTTTATAACTATCGTAATATGAATCAAAGATAAGTGCTTTTAAAGGTTTATTTTCATCACCGGAAGGTGCAGGAATTTTTTCAATAATAACTTTAAAAATATCATTGATATTTAATCCAGTCTTTGCAGAAACTAAAGGCGCATCATAAGCCTCAATACCAATCACATCTTCTATTTCTTTCTTTACTTCTTCTGATCTAGCACTTGGTAAATCAATTTTATTGATTACTGGTACTATCTCAAGATTATTATCCACTGCTAGATAACAATTCGCTAGTGTTTGGGCTTGTATACCTTGCGTTGCATCAACAACTAATAAAGCTCCTTCACATGCTGCCAAGCTCCTCGAAACCTCATAATTAAAATCTACATGACCTGGAGTATCTATCAGATTTAATATATACTCCTCACCATCATCATACTTATAAACAAGCCTTGCCGCTTGTGATTTTATAGTAATTCCTCTCTCTTTTTCTAGTTCCATTGTATCAAGAACCTGTTCGTCCATTTCTCTCTTAGTCAAGGTTCCTGTTTTCTCTAAAAGCCTATCTGCAAGTGTTGATTTTCCATGATCTATATGTGCAATAATACAGAAATTTCGTATCTTCTTCTGTCTCTCATTCGGCATATCAAATACCTCCATAAACTAAATGTATTCTATCTATAAATATCAACTATTCACCATGCTATATTATATCACAATATTCTCTAACATTGTCAATAGTTTTGTCCAATTTATACTTATACTATCCAGTGAACTCGTTCTGCTAGAGCAAAACATCGGGACTTCAGGTTGATACTCTACTCCACCTGAAGTAAAATCTTAAATTTCCTATTTATGTAAGTAGAGCCTTATAGAATCGATCAAATAGCGATATTTATTATTTACTAATTTTAATATATGTATTAATTTTTTATTTAAATTATATTTTAAAGCACTAATTTTACTTTTATTTATTTGAATACAACGTTTTAAAAACTCCAATTTCACTTCATTAGAACCCTTTATTATATATATCTTAAAATTGTTCTTTTCTGTTTCACTCATGTAATTTGAATTAAAACATACTACACTTTTATTTAACTGAATATTAACTATAATTATTCCTACAAATCCTATTATTAAAACTAAAATAATTACAAATATGTATTTTGTTCTATACTTAAACAAAAATAAGCACCTCCCTCTAAAGGATGCACTTATTAGAAATTTTTTATTCATATTTATTATAAATATATTCCGCTAAAATTTTAGCTATAAAAACAGCTGAGTTTTTAGCTTCATCAATGTTATTGCTATTACCTCCAACTTCCATTAAAATAGCATTATTACTTAAATCTTGATTAAAATAGGTTATACCTCTTTTATATTTATCATACACCTTAATATCCCTTAAAAGTCCTGGATATAATTTATCTGATATAGCAATTAACTTATTAACTAATGCCCTATTTTTAGAATAATGAGGATTGCCTGTTGCAAGAACAAACATATATTTTGCAACAGGCTTACCATTTACTTCACCTGTTACAAGTCTCTTATACTCTATTTCATCCCTATGAATATCAATAATAATATCAAAATCATTGTATTTTTTTAGATATTTTTTTACAGTTTCCCTAGAATTATAATAGCTCTTTATATATGATTTATCATGTATTGTTTTATCATGTATTACATTTATTTTATACTTTTCTCTTAATTCATTTGCAATTATATCTCCAACCTTACAAACATTATAATTATTGTCTCTAGTATGTGAATCTTTAGGTCTATATCCTTCACTTGTATGTGAGTGATAAATTAATATACAAGCCTTTTTAGAAACAACACTATCTTCATTTACGCTCTTTGAAGTTTTAATTATTCCTTTATTATTTAACGAAAACTCTTTATCATAATTCTCATTCTGTAAATTATTGATTTTTGAAATATCATCATTATTGATAACAAAAGGCTTTATATCAGTATAATTTTTATTATTTTTATCATTTCCACTTTTAAAAAATATCAATTCCCTGCTTATAATTGTAATTGGGTCCTTTATTTTCGATTCAAATTCATAAACAATACGTTTTATTATACCAATATTTTCATTTTTCATCAAAGTAGTATCCATAGAAAACTTATCCTTATTTTGAATAATGTTTTGAGTATTCATTTTTATAGGCAAAATGGTTAAAAACAATATTATAAGCACTATTATTAACAAATTAAAATAAAATTTATTCATTCCATTATGGGAATTATATTTACCTTTTTTTATACTTTTGTAAGCCATTTTTTACACCCCTCAATCTTATTCTGTTACATTAATACCTCCCACAGCATTTCCAATCGTTTATAATAAAATATATGTATACTATCATGTATATATTCTTGGAATATTTTCTGAAACAAAACGAACTCATTTTGCTAAAGCAAAAGCTTCAATATTACACTTACAAAAGTAGAAGTATTATAATAGTACTGATTAATTGAATATTAATATAAAATTTTTTTAAAGAAAAAATGTAAAACTCCCACTCTATTAAGTAGGAGTTTTACAAAATTATAAATAATATATAAAATATATATGTTAATTAACATACTTACCTATATATTCTAAATCAAGTGCAGGTTGAAGAGCTATATTTACTCCATTTGCAATAATTTTAGAAACAGAATCAATTATCATGTCAACCTCTTTAGGAGTCACCATTAAATCGCCAACATATGGATCCAAAACCTCTTTAATAAGTCTGTGTTTTTCGCTTTTGTCCACCGACTTTAATATATTATAAAATTCTCCTCCCTTATTCGATAATTTTATCATTTCATCCAATACCAAATCGATAGTATCATTTGCCATAGTAGCCGCATCTACAACAGTCGGAACACCAATAGCAATTACTGGAACACCTAAAGTTCTTTCACTAATTTCCATACGTCTATTACCCACACCAGAACCCGGTGATATACCTGTATTGCTAATCTGAATTGTTTTATTTACTCTTTCAAGTCTTCTTGATGCTAATGCATCAACACAAATCACAAGATTAGGCTTTGTTTTTTCTACAATACCTTTAATAATCTCACGAGTTTCCATACCCGTTATACCCAATACACCTGGTGCAATAGCACATACTGGTCTAACTTCTTCATCAATCGAATCAGGTACTAATTGTTTCAAATGTCTTGTAACCATTATCTTTGAAACAACCTTCGGTCCAACGGCATCAGGTGTAACTTTCCAGTTTCCAAGCCCAACAACAAGTGCAGTCATACTATCTTCTAATTTTATTAATGGTGATAGATTCTTTGCAATAACTTGACTCACTCTATTCATAGACTCTTTATCGTAATGTACAAATTCTGGTATTTCAAGAGTAATATATGTTCCTTTAGGTTTTCCTATAATCTCTTCTCCCTTTTCATCAATTATAGAAACTATTGTAACTTTTATATCTTCATCCATATATTCACTAATTTTTGTACCAGGAATATTCTCCTTTGTTTGTTTCTTATACATTTCCTGTGCTTCAACAGCTAAATCCGTTCTAATGTTTATCATTTCATCACCCTAACCTTTTCTTAACATATTGCATATATAATTAATAATTTGCAATTTGCCACTAAATTATTCTACAAATTGTTTTTTACTTTTCATATTTTTTAGAAATATATACTTGAAGTAATATTAAATTAATGCTATAATAACTCGTGTTAATATGAAACATTACGCATTTTCCCCAAGCTGCGTATAATATATAACATAATAAGGTGGTGAAAAATAATGGCACATTCAAGATCTGCTAAAAAAAGAATCAGAGTAAATCAAACTAAGGCTCTTAGAAATAGAATGATTAAATCTGCATTAAAGACAATAATCAAAAAATTCGAGGTAGCTGTTGAAGCTGGTAATAAAGAAGAAGCTACTGTAAACTTCAAAAACGTAGTTAAAGCTTTAGATATGGCTGCTTCAAAGAATGTTTTACATAAAAATAAAGCTGCAAGAAAGAAATCAAGATTAGCCTCAAAATTAAATGCTATGTAATGTACTTAAGCCAGTTTTAAACTGGCTTTTTATTTTACCTCAACATTATCATTTTAATTGTAAATTTTTCACTAATAACAGAATTTACAATACTTTTGTTTTATGTTAAGTTAATTATCATTATTTATTTACTATTGAATTAATAATAAGCATTTCCATCTCTATTTTATTATCATATGAAGTGCTTTTTATTCTGCTCTCTGATTCTAAGCACATTTCTAAAATTCTTTCAAGCTGTTCTAATTCAAATTTTTTACTTTGAGCTATCATTTTTTCACAAATGTAGGGATGTAATTTTAACTCACGGACCAAGTTTTCTTTATCCTTACCAGTTTGCACTCCTATTTTTATATTAAAAAGCAGTTTAAATTGTCTCTGAATCATAAAAAGTATATATGGTATTTTTTCTCCTTTAAATATAAGTTCATGCAAAACATCTAATGCATTTTTTATTTTCCTCTGAGATAACAAATCAACTAAATTAAAAATATCTTTATCATTCTTTTGAGGAAGCATTTCATAAATATCTTCTTTTTTTATATCCCTTTCCTCTGTATAACTGCATAGTTTTTCCACTTCATTTTCTATTATATTCATATTGTTATCTATTTCATTGCAGAAAAGAGCCAATTCTGCTCTCTCAATCTTCTTACCTCTACTCAAAAACAATTCTTTTACTCTTTTTCTAAGCATATCGCCCTTAAATTTATCGACTTTTACAACATATGACACCTTATCCATACTCTTTAATTTTTTACCCGGTTTATCTCTATCATTCCCTAAAATCATATACATTATCAATATACAGTAGTTAGGAATATGTTTGCAATATTTGTATATTTGGTTAAACATAGTATTCTTTTCTTTTTTTGTATTGCATATTTTATCATCTAAAAAATCCGCCCTATAAACCTCAATAATCCTTTTATCACTCATAATTGGCAATGTCTCAATTGCATTTTCAATTTCACTAAAATCTGCCTTACTCCCATCTATCTTTACATAATTTAATTCCTTTAATTCATCATTTATTACTCTATCAGAAATTAACTTTATGCTATTTTTAATTAAGTTTTCATCTGTACCAAAAAAAACATAAACATTTTTTATATCGCCATTTTTTATATGCTTCTCGAATTCAAAATAATTCATAAAATCACTATTCCTCCACAAATATATTTAAAACAAATGTATATCGACCAAATATATTATAGCACAGTTTTCTCTCTCTCTATCATCATTAATTTCATTTCTGATTTTTACTTTAAGCATTTTAAAAAGCATATTTGACTTTCTATTTTATTCAAAAAGTCTTAAACATAAATCTGTAATATTAAAACAGGAAGCACATACAGGGGTATAAATTTAACTTCATTATTACCTTTTTTAATCATAATCAAAGTAAATAACAGCAATAAATATATTTCAACATTAATAAATGATATATTTATCATATCAGGCACAATTTTCGATAAAATATATTCTGCACCTGAAAATATAGTTAATACCGTTTTTAATATGTAGCATATTATATCAAAAATGAATTTAACTTTAAACAATAAAATACCTATATTGCCTAAAATAACAACTATAGATAAAATAGGTATTAATAAAATATTTGCTAATATGAATCCAATACTTATTTTTTTAAAAATCAATGCAGCATACGGCATAGAAAAAATTTGTGAAGAAATACTTAAACTAATTGAATTATTAACTTTTATAGGTAATTTATAGAGATATCTATTAAATACTTTATAAAACAAGATTATTCCAAGTACAGAAAGCACAGATAGTACAAAACCTATGCTTATAACATAAAAAGGTTTTATAATTAAAATTACAATTATCGAAAAACAAAGTGCTGAAAGGCTATCATAATTTCTAAATACTTTTTTAGAAATTTTCATAATAAAAATCATAATAAATGCTCTAATTGTAGAAGATTTACACCCTGTAAATAATACATATATAAGTGATAAAGGGATAGCTATACTCATTCCCCCTAAATATTCGAAAACCATATATAAAATTGCTATATGGAAACCCGAAACACATATAGCATGAATAATACCTAATTTTTTAATATTCTCTTTTTGAGCAAACGATAAGTACTTATCTTCTCCTACGCATAATGCCATAACATAAGCAGCATATTGTTCCCCTAGCTTATTTTTAAATTCCATATATACTTCTCTTTTGTATTCTGATAATTTATACCAAATATCTTTATGTATTGAAATTATTTGTTTTACATAGTAATTTCCTATATATCCTCTTGAATAATTATTTATTCTTGAAAAATTTCCTCTTACAGTAACTTTAATTCCCTCACATATGGCTTTGCTATTTTCATCACAATTTATGTATAATTTTATGAGCCTATTATTATAATTTGCTATATAACAGTTTTTATTATATTCTATAATTCTAACTCTTATAATAGATTTACTTGGAATGCTGTTACAGTAATACAGATTAATTGATACTATCCCTAGAAAATAAAATCCAAGTACTATAGCAAAAAACTTTTTATCCAAACTTATTAAAAACACTATCAAAAAAGATGCAGTTAAAACTGCACCAAGTAATTTACTCTTATCATAAACTATTAATGAATAACACCCAAAATAAATACTAAAAGCATAATAGCACAACGGTCTCCCAATTATATCTCTTTCCATGGCATCACCTCCATGTTTAGAGTATATCCATTTTTACCATTTTAATTACTTTTCCTTGAAATACTCCTTGTTAATTCCTTTCCATTCGAATAAAGCCCAGAAGCACTTATACCGATAATTATCCCTAATAATATACCTTGTTTTATATCTCCATCTGCTAAAAACAAAATACCGAATATTAACCCTATTATAAGCGAAATCAGAGGTGCAAACTTGCTTGGCACTCCAGCTTTTTTTATTATATTTACTATTAAAGTTACTATTGGTATAAGTGCTATACCCTTATAATTAAAATTCATATCATAACTCCTTATATAGCTTTCAAAATATTAATATTACAAATAGTACATTATTATTACAATAATTTATGTTTATTTATATGAATTTTTGTATTGACTATATCTGTATACATGAATCACAAATAATACAATTATAGGTAAAATCAAAATTATAAGCCATTCTTTCATATGAATGATATTAAGTCCTAGAAAATTAACTTTATAAGGTACTGATAATATTATTCCTATAATCAATAAATTTAGGAAAATAAGTAAATTGGAAAACAAATTCTTAAACAAAATTTTGCCATCAGAAAAATTAAATACATAAAGTACTTCAAATATACCCAATATAGCAAATACTACTGTTCGAGCACTCTCTTGCGAAATTCTATTCGCATATAAAAACCCTCCAAATGAAACCAAAGACATAAAAATTCCTGTAACTACATGTTTATTTAAATTTATATTCGACATTAATTTAGAATCAATACTTTTCATTTTACAGTATGTAATATTCTTATAATTAAGCATAATGGCAATGCAACTAATAATTATTGTAATAAAATTTATCCACATAATATTATTAACATTCAAAATAGTGCTTTGGTTAAAAGCAAAACCAAGTACAATAATACCCATACCTGCTGAAATACAAGTAACCAAATATGAAATAATATTCAATATAGTCTGCATTATTTGTTTGCATTCCTTAAACAATCTCAAAATTCTAACAATATCTATATTTTCCATATAAATATCAGATATCTTTTTTATTGTTTTACTGCACTTTTCTCCTATTGCTACTGTCAAATCTGATATTTTCAAATAAGGCATTTCTGTTAATTTACTTCCAAATGAAGCAATTATATATCCCATATCCTTTAAATGCTTAACAATTCTAGCTTTCTCTTTTATACCAAGCATAGAATAAACATTTCTAATTTTTATATTTTCCCTAAATTCCTGTTCATCCATAAATTCTAGTTCAAAACCAGATAGCACATTCATATTATTCTTTATTAAATTCAATTCTTTCCCTATTTCAAGTGATGCAATTTTATTTTCTTCCATTGAAACAATAACTCTAATATTATTATCATTACAAAAATTAATAGCCTCGTACGCATCTAATTTCAAAGGATTAATCATGCCAACTACTCCCACAAAAACTAAATTGCTTTCAATATTTTCATCAAGAGTAGGCTCATAATTAAAATTTCTGTATGCTTCTCCTATTGATATTAAACCTTCCTTAGACATTTCAAAAACAGCTTTCTTTATACCTTCAATATCCTGTTCTGTAATCTCTACCTCAATACCATTCTTTAATATATGTGTGCATCTTTCTAACATACTGTCTACAGAGCCAACTACATTAGCCCTATACTTATTATCAACTTCATTTATAGTTGTTTTTATCTTCTTATCTAAATCGTATGGTATCTCAAATATTCTTCTAAACATGGCGTTTATACCATCTTTAAAAAACAAATTATTCTGTGCAAATTTTATAAGAGCTATTTCAAAAATATCACCTTCTTCATAATTATCTTCAATGGAATAAGTTGAATCATTACACAGCAAAGAAATTTGAATTAATCTATTAAAACTATCATTACTGTTTTCTTTTAACATATATATATTTTTTTCATTTAAAGCCTCATATAGTTTATTATCAACATATAATTTTTTGACTATCATTTCATTTTTCGAAAAAATATTAAGTTTCTCAGTAAATAATAATGATACATTTGCAAGTTTTTCTATTGATGATAAATTTTTTAAATTAATTTTCTCATTACTAAGTATTTTGGTAAAAATAAATAAATATAAAAACAATAGTATTGTAGTTTGAAAAGGTATACCAATTAATAATATACTTAAACTTATATTGGCTATATCAATAACTGACATGCCCAAAAGCATTGCTATTATTGAAATTATAATAGCTATAATAATAGTCATAAATGCAATACTATTTATTGTTTCGTTACCCTTTTTTAATAAACTACGTTTATTATATGAATTATCATTCAATACTTGAGTTATCTTACCAATTTGAGTATTCATTCCAACTTCAACAACAATACCTATACCACTACCATGTGTTACTTTAGTAGATTTAAACGCCATATTTTTCATCTCTGAAATATTATATAGAGTTTCTTCAATCTTAGCTGAAAATTTTTCAACATCATAGTTTTCTCCTGTAACAGACATTTCATTAATTTTCAGCCCTTCACTTTCAACTATTCTTAAATCAGCAGGAACATACCTGTTCTTTTTAAAGTATACTATATCTCCAACTACAAGTTCAGAAGAATGAACCGATACTACTTTTCCATTTCTAATAATATCAACATATGAAGAAGTTAATTTTTCGATTACATTAATCTTTTTTATATTACTATTTTCCAACCATGTGCAAATAATTAAATTAGTAACCATAGTAACTATCACAATTGCACTTATATTATAATACTTAAAATAAAATAGTAACATTATAATAATAATAACAGAAAAAAAACATATTTGATTTAATTGTTTTAGAAATATATTAAAAATACTTGGCATTTTTAGATTTAATAGTTTATTATCCCCATATATGGTTCTGTTCTTCTCAACATACTCACTATTCAAACCGGTATTTATATCACTACCCAACTGATTAATTATTGTAACAGCAGATTTTTTATACCACGTAGACATAAAAACACAACCTTCTCACCAAAATATTGTCATACTCTTATATTCGTATTTCACTGTAATTACCTTAATAAAAGATTTTTATTTTTATAAGTGAACTCGTTTTACTAGAGCAAAACATCGGGACTTCAGGTGAAGACTATACTCCAGCTGAAGCAAAAAGCTTGAATCTCCCACTTATAGAAGTGGGAGTCTTATAGAATCGATAAAAAAATAAAGAGCTGCTAAATCTTTCAGCAGCTCATACTATACAATTATCTATCATTGTATCTGTTTCTTCTCTGTTTTCTAGCTTTTCTACAATCTGGGCATCTTTTTGGTTCATTTTCGAAACCTTTTTCCTTGTAAAATTGTTGCTCGCCTTCTGTGAAAACAAATTCTTTTCCGCAATCTTGACAAACAAGAGTTTTATCTGCCATTATTTCCACCTCCTTCTCAGGACATTTAACACAACAATCTATATTCCAAGAAGGAGTACAGTCTGTATGTTAAAATTTCTATTACTTATCGATTATAACATTTTATTCATAAATAGTCAACAAAAAGTTTAGATACTTTGTTAACAACTTTACTTTACGTGAAAAAAAGAATAATTATATTTCAACTACTAATACTACTAATGATGTTATTCTAATTAATTCATTTTATCAGAACAAAACCTTTATATTCTACCTACAAAACAGGAAATTTTTTAAGACTTATAAACTACTTGGAAGGAGAAATTTTTATGAAAAATAGCAAAGCACCTAAAGCCCCTAAAAAAGCTACTAAAAAGAACAATGACAGCCGTGCTCAACGAATGGATCCATCATCCCAAAGCTATCAAATGGCTCAAGCTGGTATGGTAAATAGAATAAATCCCCCTAGTTACAAAACAAAAAATAACAAATCTAAGTGAACTCGTTTTGATAAAGCAAAACGCTGGTACTTCATGTGAGAACTCTACTCCACCTGAAGCAAAGAAATTGAATCTCCCACTTATAGAAGTGGGAGTTTTATAGAATCAATAAAGTGAGGGATAGCAACTTCCCTCACTTTATTTAATGTTTATTTTTTTTATTATATTCCTCCAATACACTATGAAATTCACTTCCACTTCCAATTGAAACATATTCTTTTTCACCATTTTTTTCAACAACTCTGTATGCATATGCATCATCTGAGTTGATTTGTGATACAATAACATATTTATTATTTTTTAGATTAATAGTATCAACTAACTCTAATTCAACTCTTTCACCTTTGGCATTTAGTACTGTCATAAATGGTTTATTACTCATATCGAATCTCCTTTACACATTTTTTACCTTTGCAATCTATAGGATGTGCAAAAACACTAAAAACTATTACTAAATTATTTTTCAAAATATGTTTCAAGAAATTCAATATACTTTTATGCACTATCTACCACCACAAATATAAACAAATGTAGTTTTTTGACATGATTTATATGAATATTTCATATAAATCATGTCAACTCGTTTTGCTAAAGCAAAGCATCGTGACTTCAGGTGGATACTCTACTCCACCTGAAGCAAAGAAATTGAATCTCCCACTTATAGAAGTGGGAGTCTTATAGAATCTATAAATGACAAAAGAGCTAAGCCGAATTAACAAAGCAGCTTAGCCCTTTTACCTACCCTACTGGCGGGAGTATGTGAGAATCGAACTCACCCACGACGCTACTAACGCCGCAACACGGTTTTGAAGACCGGCAGGCACACCAGCACCTATCTACCCCCATGCTATATCTTTTCTCTGAAACGAGATAAATTATAGCACATAATAAAAATATATGCAACACTTTTTTTCGACTTATAACGACAATTTTATCATTATATAGACTTCTAAAAAAAATGTTTCACAACTTCAACCTTTACCATTATATATTCACTATTCTCTATTTATTGTTTTCTATTCTCTAAAAAAGTACTCTTTCATTTCCTACTCTTCTAGTTATTTTTAAATTATCAAAGTTTTCAAGCAATGAAACTGCAAACTTTCTGTTAGTATTCAAAATTTCTCTTGCTACTGAAGTGGTAAGACTGCCATTTTGCTTAATATAATCAACAACAATATCTATTGCATTATAGTAATGTTTTTTCAAAAATACACAATCTTCACTAGTTTTAATTAGAACTTCACTTTCAATAAGCATTTCATAAACCATTTTAAAGTTATTTTTGTCACTTTCGCAATTAAGTAAATCTGAAAACTTAGGTGGAGAAAATTTTGCTTCATCATATTTACTAATAATATTTTCTTTTATTTTACTTTGGGTTTTATCTAGTTTTATGTTAAAGTCATATAAAGCAATAAATTTGTCATAAACATTAATCTCTTTTCTATACTGAAATATTTCTAGAATTTCATCATAAACTCTTTGTTTTATGCTCTTACCGAAAATTTTATTCTTGATTTCCTCCTTTGACATACCCACTCTAAGAGGAAATTCCATATGATAGTTTACCAATAATTTCTTTATTTCTTCTAGCTTATCTTGTAAAAACTCTTTGTGAATATATATGCTCTTATTCATAGATGATAAGCAAATTATTTTATTTTCCTCAACAAGTTTTTCTAGCTTTTCTTCTATATTTTCCTCATTTTTCCCTAATGATTTTATTATAAGCATTTTATCTGGAAACTCATGACTTAATTTTTTAATTACATTATCCAAAATACCTGCCGTTGTTCCACTTTCTTTCAATTTAATATCTTCAATATACTCTTCATCAAACCTTTTAACCTTTTTTGCAACTGGTTCTATAATACTACCCCCTCCTATTGTGTTCATAGGAGAATAGCTTCTTATAACATATCTATCATTTCTTTGTGCTGTTAATGGTGATTCTAATCTGAACTGAACATATCCACTCTCTCCTGGCTCTATCTCCTCTTTATCTAACAGAACAACTCTACAAAGTATTTCGCTTGTGCTATGATAAAGTCTAACCCTCTGCCTATTAACAAGTGGTTTTTTCATACTCTTAAGGTAATAAAGTTTACAATCAATCATCATAGAAGGCTCCATTAGTTTCTCAGCTGCAACCACATCTCCCCTTCCTATGTCATTCACCTTGACATTTGAAAGATTGAGTGCACATCTTTGTCCTGCAAATCCTATATCTGTTGATTTCCCATGAACTTGAATTCCTCTAACTTTTGTAATAATCTTTTTAGGATAAACTTCAACATTATCACCTGGCTTTACTTGTCCACTGATAATAGTACCAGTAATCACTGTTCCAAATCCACTTACTGAAAATGCTCTGTCTACAGGAAGTCTAAAATGCCCACCAGTATCCTTTTCTTCTATTTCTTCAGTAATATTATCTATATCATGAATAAGTTCTTTTATTCCTTGACCTGTTACTGATGAAACTGAGTGAATATGTGCTTTTTCTAAGAATGTACCTTTAAGTTCTTCGACAATATCTTCTTTAACCAAACTAATCCATTCATCATCAACCATATCAGCTTTTGTTAAAACAATAATTCCTTTCTTAACATCCAATAATTGAAGTATTTCCAAGTGTTCTTTTGTCTGAGGCATTATGCCTTCATCTGCTGCAATGACCAAAAGCACAGCATCTACACCACTAACACCAGCAAGCATATTTTTAATAAACTTTTCATGACCTGGAACATCAATTATTCCTGCTCTTTTCCCAGAAGGCAAATCAAAATATGTAAATCCTAAATTTATTGATATTCCTCGTTTCTTTTCCTCTTTTAAAGTATCAGTCTCTCTTCCAGTTAATGCTTTTATAAGAGTTGTTTTACCATGATCTATATGCCCTGCTGTACCTATTATTACATTCTTCATACACACTTCCTCCTACAAGTTGCTCTCTACATTATGAAAAGCATCAAGAATAGTGTTAAAGTCCTTTTCAAAAATCGTTCTTAAGTCCAATATTATTTCATCATTACACACCCTAACAATAATAGGAATTTTATTCATTCTTAGTAAATACTCTAATTTCTTGGTTGTTATTTTTTTACTTCTTATTCTAATTACATACGTATCCACTTTTTCAGTTGGCATAGAACCTCCACCAACCATAGAAAAATCAGAACTAATATTGAAATCATAGTCCCTTAAACTTTTTTCTAACATTTCCTTAAGTTCTTGTGCTTTTTTCATAATATCATCTTTATCTGCTAATATCATATTTAATGTAGGAATATTTTTAATTGCTTCCTCTTCATCTAAATAATATTTAAGAGTTCCTTCTAATGCTGCAAGAGTCATCTTATCAATTCTAAGTGCTCTAGTTAATTGATTTTTTTTCATTTTATCAATATATTTCTTCTTTCCAACTATAATTCCCGCCTGTGGACCACCAAGCATTTTATCTCCGCTAAAAGTTACAACATCTACACCTTTTTTTATACTTTCTTGAACTGTCGGTTCATATGCAAAACCATATTTTGAAAAATCAACGAGAACTCCACTTCCAATATCTTCTATAACGGCTATGTTATGTTCTTTGCCCAGTTCGACAAGTTCGTCTAAAGGTACCTCTTCAGTAAAACCTAATATTTTATAGTTAGATGTATGAACTTTTAATAAGACTCCCGTATTCTCACTAATATTATTTTCATAATCAAACAAATGAGTCCTATTTGTTGTCCCCACCTCAACAAGTTTTGCACCACTTAATTTCATTACCTCTGGTACTCTAAATGAGCCTCCTATTTCAACAAGCTGGCCTCTTGACACTATAGCTTCTTTTTCATAACATAGTGTACTTAATACTAACATAACCGCAGAAGCATTATTATTAACAACCATAGCTGCTTCAGCACCAGTAATCTTAGTAATAATTTCTTCAATATGTGAATACCTTAATCCTCTTTTACCCTTATTTATATCATATTCTAGGTTGTTATAATTTTCTACTACATCAATAACCCTTTCTACTGCACCTTTTGATAATAATGATCTCCCCATATTAGTATGTATGACTATCCCTGTAGCATTGATAACCTTCCTTAGTTTAAATTCATCCTTTTCTTCGATAGTCATTATCACAGAATTAATAATATCTTCATTTGTAAAAGCATTAATTCTACCTTTAATGATCATATTTCTATAATTACATATTGTTTCTCTTATTGAATCTACTATTATATTTCGCATAGTAATATTTAAATACTTTTTGATTTTTTCTTGGTTTAGAAGTTCATCTACTTTAGGCAATTTTCTCAAAAGCTCTTTATTCATAACTACACTATACTCCTATATTTTAATGTTTTCTAATGACGGCATTTTTCATTTAATATATTTCTACTCTACAACAATATGTACACTATCAAATGGAACAACTTTACCAATAATTGAAGATTTAATTTCAAGCTTATTTAATTCAAATAACATTTTTTTAGCTTCTTCTTTGCTGCATGATATCAAAAGTCCTCCTGATGTTTGAGGATCAAATAAAATATCTTCAAACCATTCTGGAACATCTTTTAAAATATATTTTTCATCTAAATACATCCTATTATTATAACTTCCTGCAGGAACTAAACCCATATCTGCATATTCCCTAGCTTCTTCAATATATGGTATGCTATCTTTGTTTAATTTGATAGTTACATTTGAACCATGTGCCATCTCGTAAGAATGCCCCATTATACCAAAACCTGTTATATCTGTACAAGCATTGATATCATAATTTAAAATAATTTCTCCAGCATACTTATTAAGAGTGCTCATAATTTTCACTGCTTTATTATAGGCCTTCTCCGATGCAAGTTGCCCCTTAATAGCAGTATTGATTATTCCTGTACCAAGTGGTTTAGTCAGTAGCAAAACATCTCCTACTTTAGCGCCATAATTTTTAAGTACTTTATCAGGATGAACAAGTCCCATAACAGATAATCCATATTTAGGTTCTTCATCCTCAACCGAATGTCCTCCTATAACTACTGCACCCGCTTCCTTAACTTTATCGGCTCCGCCTTTTAATATTTCTCCAAGTATATTAATATCTAAACAGTTAGGAAAACATACTATATTTAATGCTACTGTTGGTTTACCACCCATAGCATATATATCACTCAATGAATTAGCTGCTGCAATTTGTCCAAATGTATATGGATCATCAACAACAGGTGTAAAAAAATCCAATGTTTGTATAGCTGCAATTTGATCATTTAGTTTATATACTGCTGCATCATCTGATGTTTCAATTCCAACAATCAGATTTTTATCTTCCATTTTTGGAAGCTTTGATAATATTTTTGAAAGGGTCTCCGGCCCTATTTTAGCTGCTCAGCCAGATGTTTTTGATAACTCAGTTAGTCTTTTACTCATAATTAATACCCCCTTTATGTAAATTATACTGTATTCATAATTTTAAACCATTTATTATTAATAAACAAGTAAAAATCTATTTAACCACCAATAAATTTCTTAAATTATCAAGTGTACTATTACCTATTCCTTTAACATTAAGTAAGTCATTTACTGTTCTAAATACACCTTTTTTTGTTCTATAATCAATAATACTTTTTGCCTTTACATCTCCTATGCCTGGAAGAGTTTTTAATTGTTCTAAAGTTGCTGAATTTATATTTATTTTATTCTTATTTACGTATGAGTTATTCTGTTTTTTATTATTATTTATAGGCAAATCTTGTCTTTCTTTTTCGCCCTTTTTTTTAATATAAATATAGTCCTCATCGTAAAGCTTTTTTGAAAGATGCACAGTAACCATATCGGCATTTTCTGTGAATCCTCCTGCAATCTTCACTAAATCCTCAACTCTACTCCCTTTTTTTAATTTATAAGCACCTGGTTTTTTAATGGCTCCTTTAATATCAACTACAATACAATCTTCTTTATCACCGCACTCAAATTCATCTATATTACCATTGTTCTCTTCATTTTGATAATCATTTGATGTATATATAAGTGAACATTCCTTTTCTATATCATTATCTTCTAAAGAACCATATTCTTTTGGTTTGGAAATAAAATACCCAATAATCAAAAATATAATAGCAATAATAAGCAAAGCTAATGAACCTACTAATTTATCTTTACCTTTCTTATCCATAATAATCCTCCACTACACAACTTTATTCGTACATAAGTAATTATTCCCATATTAATAAAATTTCTATCGCACTTTTTTTGATTTTTTGGTATACTTATTATTGTGTAAACAAAATTGAAATTTTTAAAACTTTAAATATGCAACAAGTATTGAATCTATTTTGTCAATTGATAATTAATCATTTGATATTTATTAAACAAAAAGTTAAAACATGAGGGGGATACTATGAACATAATTAATAAAACATTTGTCAAAATATTCTCTATATTTTATATTCTATCATTTCTAATTTTTAACTTAAATACGAAGGTATTTGCAATCTCTCCTCCACCAAACCCAGCAGCTGATGGTGCTGTAATGATGGATGCGATTACTGGAGAGATTCTTTATCAAAAAAATATGAATATACCTTACCCTCCAGCTTCTACAACTAAAACTATGACTGCACTTCTTACATTAGAGAATTGTTCTCTAGATGATGTTGTAACTGTTAGTAAAAAAGCCGAACAAACTGGTGGAAGCCGAATTTACATATATGAGGGTGAAAAAATCAAAGTAAGAGATCTTTTATATGCGTTGATGCTAGTATCTGCTAACGACTGTGCTGTTGCACTTGCTGAACACATTGGTGGTTCTGTGGAAAATTTTTCTAATATGATGAATAAAAGAGCTGCTGAACTCGGATGTAAGAATACACACTTTGTTAATCCAAATGGATTATATGATGATAAACATAGAACATCTGCTTATGATTTAGCACTTATTATGCGTGAATTAATAAAACATCCTGAATATAGAAAAATTGCCAAAACTCTTTCATATAAAATTCAACCAACTAATAAGTGCAAACTTGAAAGACCTTTGTGGAATGGAAATAGACTCATTAATGGTAATGCAGCTCCATATTATAAATATCTAGAAGCTGCTAAAACAGGTTATACAATTCAATCTAAACATTCATATGTAGCAAGTGCTATGAAAAATAATCAAAGGCTTATAGTTGCATTAATTCACGATAGCAAAAAACATTTTTATAATGATTGCAAAAAATTATTTGAATACGGTTTTAATAATTATGAATTAGTAAAACTTTATTCAAAAGGAGATGTATTAACAAACTATCATGTTCCTGATTCAAATATTTCAATACCTCTTATAGCAAGTAGCGATTTTTATATAGTAAAACAAAAAAATTCAACTTATGTACCCCTTCCTAATTATAAGGAAATAGATTTAAGTAAATCTTATAAAATAAATGAATATATCACAGATGCTACTATAACATATAAAGATAAAAAAAGGACTTTAAAACTTTTAAGCGGATGTGATTATTGCCCAGAAAATAATTCTAAAAATTCAGTTTCTGTTTTAGCTTCTAATAATAACAATGATACAAAATCACAGTATACTAATCCTGGCAAAATGCCATTTATAATTACTATATCACTTATAATTCTTTTGATTGTTTTAATAAGAATACTTCAAATTAATTATATAAAAAAACGTAGAAAAAAGTGAATTCGTTTTGCTAAAAAAATATCAGGACTTCAGGTAGAGACTCTAATCCACCTGAAACAAAAACTAAAATAACACCTCAGGGATATAGATTTACACCTGTGGTGTTGTTTTTGATGATATTTTATATATTAATTTTTTTATATCATAAGGCAAATCGCATTCCAATTCTATTCTTTCTCCTGTTTTAGGATGTGGAAATGCTATCCTGTATGCATGTAATGCCTGTCTTTTAATGTATTCATATTCCTTTTTACCATATAAACAATCTCCATATATTGGATTACCTATGTGGCTTAAATGAACCCTTATCTGATGTGTTCTTCCTGTTTCAAGTCTTAATTTTATAAGAGAACCTTTAGAATAGTATTCCAAAACCTCGTAATGAGTAATACTTTTTTTACCATTTTCCATAACTTCTCTTTTTATACTATCCATTGTCGGTCTATCTATAGGTAAATTAATAGTAGCTTTATCGTATTTAGGTGTTCCATGCACAATGGCTAAATAACTCTTTTCAATTTCTTTATTTTTCATAGCATATGACAATGACATATGAGCAAATTGATTTTTAGCAATAATCACTAAACCTGAAGTATCCATATCAAGTCTATTAACTAATCTTACAATACACTTTTCTCCATTCTTTCTAAAATGATATATGAGTCCATTGGCCAAAGTCTCTGAAGGATGGCTTTTAGTCGGATGGACAACAATTCCTGGAATTTTATTAACAACAATCAAATCTTTATCTTCATATATTATATCTAAATCCATTTTTTCTGGTTCTATATTTTGACTTTCTTCCTTTTCAACATTAATCTCTATTTTATCACCATCATTAAGAATATAATTCAATTTTACTTCTTTACCGTTTATTTTTATTCTCCCGCCTCTTCCAGCACCTTTTATAAATCTTCCTGAAAGTCCTTTTATATCTTTAAGATAATCTCTTATCTTAATACCGTTATATTCATTTGTTACATAATAAGTAAGTTTATTGTTCATTGTTTCACCTCTGATTTTCTAAACGCCATTTATCTTTTGTATGCATTTAATTCTATTGCTTATATCATCTGCTTTATGCTTCTGCCCCATATCTTCATAAACTTGTAATATGTTTTTTAAATCATCAATTAATGCAATATCATCCTTACCTCTATTTTTCTCCGTTATTTCTATAGCTCTTTTACCATATTCTAAAGCTTTATCAAACTCTTTTCTTACTCTATGCACAATAACTAAATTAAAAAGAGCTCTATTCACATTTAAATGTTCTGGGTTATACGCTTCTTCAGCAAATTCAAGTGCCTTTTCTGCATATATTAATGCCTTATCATATTTTTTTGCATTGTAATATTTTCTCGTTTTTCCTGCATATTTGAGCCAATATATTTTCTTTAATACTCCCATGACTTTATCCCCCCAATAGTATCTTAAAATATTTATAAAACCCCGAGAAATCTCGAGGTTAAAATATTATTCAACAATAGCAATAGCTTCTATTTCTACAAGAGCATCTTTAGGTAATTTTGCAACTTGTACACATGATCTTGCAGGATAATTTTTAGTAAAAAATTTAGAGTACACTTCATTAATTGCAGCAAAATCATTCATATCCTTAACAAATACTAAAGTTTTAATTACTTTATCCAAAGAAGTTCCTGCTTCTTCAAGTATAGCTTTAACATTATTTAGTGATGCCTCCGCAGCTTTCTTTACATCATCATTTACCAATTCACCAGTTGAAGGATTGATTGGCAACTGACCCGAAGTATATATTAAATTTTCTATTTTTACAGCTTGGGAATAAGGTCCTATTGCAGCAGGTGCATTTACAGTTTTAATTATTTGTTTTTCCATATTAATACCCTCCTAAAATTTATTATGTATACTTATTATTTCTTAATTATTAACATAATCATGATCTCTTCCTAATATTATAACAATATCATAGTTACCTTTTTTTCTAGCATTAATTTCGACATTATGAATATTAAATTCTCTTTCAACAACCTTTGCAACATTCTCATCTACACCATAAAATATCATCTTTGTTACATCTGAACTTTTTGCATTTCCTAAAAAAGTATTTGTATATCCTTCCTTATTAATAAAATTAGAAAAGTTTTTAGCTAAACCTCTTTTATTTGTTGCATTGAGAACTCTAATTTTAAGTGATTTCTTATCAATTATAACATAATCATCATCATGAATCATCTTAAATATATTCTTATTTTTACTTTGATCATAAAAATAATAAGATATACCATTCAAATAACCACTTTCACCCTTTAATGTCATCATATCTATATTTTCCATATTTATTTTTGCCAATTTCGTACCATATTTAATGATTTCATCAATATTCATATTGGTCTCAACATATTTAGGTATAATATTAAGTAGCGATGGTAATTTGAATATGATTTCAGGAGATTTAATTTTATCAACAACCTTATTTATAAATAACTGTTGATTTGAAATTCTTCCAATATCTCCGTTAGCTAAACCTGTATTGTCATTATTCTTTCTCCATCTAACAAACTCTTCTGCCTTTTTACCGTCTAAATGGACAACAGTACCTTTTCTGAAATGAATATGCAAATTTTGAGTAGCATCATCGTAATACATATTTCTATTGATTTTCATATCTACTCCACCTATTGCATTAATTAACTCTCTAAAACCTGCATAATCGATTTTAGCATAATAATCTATATTGATGTCAAACAATTTTTCTACCGTTTCAACTAATGCTGGTACACCACCATAAACATGCACAGCATTAATTTTATTAGGCTTTCCATTTATTTTAATATATGTATCCCTTGGAATCGAAATTAAATTTACTTTGTCTATAATTTTATTATAGTTTAAAAGAATAATAGTATCTGTTCTCTTTTTAGATTTAGTTACTCCAGGCGTACCAATATCTACTCCCATTAATAAAACATTTACAAACTTATCTTTTTTGATGCTGGAATCATTGTTTTCACCGTTGTAATTGCCATTTTCTTTATTACCCTTAACATCACTTATATCTATAGAATTATCATTAACTTTAGATAACTTATATCCTATGTATGCTCCAAATATGCTAACGATTAAAAGCAATATAATAAACACACTAAAAAAACTAGTTGTTTTCTTTCTTCTATTCCTTTTTTTAATATCTTGTTTTTTTCTTTTTTCAATTCTACTCATAATTTCACCACACCATAACTAAATTCATATTAATCGCTCATTTATTTCGCTAAGCAAATAATTTCTAGCTTTAACAGTCATTAAATGAAGTAACTCGCCATTCTTTATAACATAATTTATAGTGTTATAAAATGCTTTAACCAATGCTGTATCTAAATCTTTATAAGATAGTTCTCTCAATTCTTCTAAACCTTTATAGTTACGTGAAGGCTCAATATGGTCTGCTAAATAAATAACTTTCTCTAACAATGTCATGCCTTCTCTTCCCGTTGTATGATACCGAACCGCATCAAGAACATCATTATCACAAATACCCATAATATTCTCTGCTATATATGCTGAAGCAATACCATGCATAATATTTGGATTTTTGCTTGTTACAAAATCGACTTCAATATTGTTCATATTTAAAATATGGATTATCTCTTCACCGCTCATATACTTCCCTGCATCATGTACCAACCCTGCCAAAGCTGCTTTTCTAACATCTACATCATAACATTGTGCCAATTTTATAGCAGTATCTCTAACACCAATACTATGAATAAATCGCTTTTCTTTTAAATTTCTCCTTAAATAATCGATTATTCTTTCTTCACTCCACACACAATACACTCCTTATTTATATAAATTCAATTTTTTAATAAGCTTATATGCATCATGAGGAACTAGATAACTAGCACTTATATTATTTTTAATCTTATTTCTTATGTCAGTAGATGATATTTGCAGAATATGCTTATCAATAAAAATAATTCCTTTATTGTATATATTCTCAACTTTAGCCTTCTGAATTAAAACATCTTCAATATTATACTCTGTTCTATTAAATACAACAAAATTACAATAATCCAATATTCCTTTAATATTATACCAGTTATCAATATCAATAAGGCAATCAGCACCTGCTATAAAATACCATTCAGTATTAGGTTCACTTTGCTTAAAATGCTTCACTGTTTTATAAGTATAGCTTAATTCACACTTATTCACTTCATAATAGCTTATCTCAAAATTCTTTTCATATTGTATAGCAGCTTCAACCAATCTACATCTTATATTAGAATCAGTAACTTTAGATTCTTGTTTGTGAGGTGGATTACCAGAGGGCATAAATACAACCTTATCGAGTTTCAATTTATACATAGCCTCATAGGCTACCTGAATATGTCCATTATGTATAGGATCAAACGTTCCTCCGAAAATAGCCTTTTTAATCATTTCAACCTTCCTCTGTAGAATTATGTATAATACTGGAGCATTATGCTCCATTTAATTTTACCAAACTTTTGATAAGTTCAAAAGAACTATTTTAATTCTATCTTCGGTTTTTTTGAAGACTTTCTATAAATAACAAATTTGCTTCCTATAGTTTGAACAGGCTCACATAAAAGTTCATCACACAAAATACCTATTGCCTCTCTTGGTGTAATACCACTATTATTTAATGTTTTAATTTTAACTAATTCTCTAGCTTCAAGTGCATCATCAACTTGAGTTAAAAAATTATCATTGATACCATCTTTACCTATTTGAAAAATTGGATTGATATTATTTGCTAGTGCTCTAAGCTGGGCTCTTTGTTTTGACGTTATCATATGATACCTCCTAAAATAAATACTCAAATTCAAAATCATTAATTCTTACTAAATCCCCATCTTTTATTCCCATATCTTTAAGTTCATCGAATATTCCTTTGTTCACTAAAACCTTTTGGAAATACTTTAAAGAATGAGGATCATGTATATTTACACTTGCAAGCAATCTATCAACAAAACTGCCCTCAACTTGATAAATTCCTTCACTAACTTTATTTATATTATAGGTAAATTTCTTTTCTTCAGGAACAAATATCTCATCCTCTGGTATTTCAATATCCGTAACTGGAATATTAGCTAACATTCTTGCAGCTTCCTTCATCAATTCATCTACACCCATATTGGTTGCTGCTGATATTTTAAATACATGTTCATATCCCATATTATTCATTTCTTCTTTGAATCTAATAAATATCGATTCATCATTAATTAAATCGTATTTATTGGCTACTATTATTTGAGGTCTATCCCAAAGCTTAACATTGTACTTTTTTAATTCCTCATTTATTTTTATAACATCTTTCACTGGATCTCTTCCCTCAAGTCCAGATATATCCACAACATGTATCAATATTCTTGTCCTTTCAATATGTCTCAAAAAATCAATTCCAAGACCGACTCCCTCGGCAGCCCCCTCAATTATACCTGGTATATCAGCAATAACAAAACTCTCTATTCCTTTTAAATTAACCACCCCTAAATTTGGTTTTATTGTTGTAAAATGATAATTAGCTATTTTAGGTTTTGCCTTTGATACCATTGACAGCAATGTTGATTTTCCTACATTAGGGAAACCCAGTAATCCAACATCAGCAAGTAATTTAAGTTCTAATGCAATCCATCTTTCCTCACCTGGCATTCCCGGTTCTGCAAAATGAGGTGCCTGTCTTGTAGGTGTCGCAAATTTTGCATTTCCCTTTCCACCGCGTCCACCTGACGCTACAACTATTCTATCATTAGGGTGCGATAAATCTCCCATGATTTTATTTGTTTCCACATCTCTTACAATTGTTCCCATAGGAACTTTAATTATTAAATCTTCACCATCTTTTCCATAGCACTTAGAACCCGCTCCATTGACTCCGTGCTCAGCAGTATATTTCTTTTTATATCTAAAGTCCATAAGTGTTGTTTTAGCACTATCCGCTTCTAAAATGACGTTCCCACCACGTCCTCCATCTCCACCATCCGGACCACCTTTTGCAACATACTTTTCTCTTCTGAAGGAAATAGCTCCATCTCCTCCTTTTCCCGATTTAACCAAAATCTTCGCCGTATCTATAAACATAATTTCACCTCGCTTTTTTAACTTTAAAAGTAACCTTTATTAACTAGTATTAACATTTTTAACGGTATTCAATCAAAAAAATATATACTCTAAAAAAGCACCCGAATGGGTGCTTAAATACTAAACTATTCAGCTACAGTTTCTAGCTCGAATTCTACAGGATAAACGCTTGCTTTTTTCTTGTTTTTTCCAAGTCTTTCGAATCTTAAAATCCCATCAACCTTAGCATAAAGCGTATCATCTCCACCTCTGCCTACATTAAGACCAGGATGAATTTTTGTACCTCTCTGTCTTACTAGAATGTTTCCAGCAAGAACAAACTGTCCATCAGCACGCTTAACACCTAATCTCTTAGATTCACTATCTCTACCGTTCTTTGAACTACCTACTCCTTTTTTATGAGCAAATAATTGAAGGTTCATATTTAGCATTTTACTGCACCTCCTCTACTATCACCTTTATATAATTTCTGTAATTTTTCTCTAAATTCTTTAAACCCAAAAGCATTGTTTCTAATAAAACCTGACATTTATCAATCTCATCAGGTAAATTACCCTGAAGACTCAAATTTAGGTAACCATCTTCCATTACATATCTAGGTTTTATCTTTAAAACATCAGTAATACCATTTATTGTCGTTATAGAAATAGCTGAAACAGCACTGCATACAATATCGCTACCAGCTTCAGCATAATCTGAATGGCCTTCTATGTTGAAAGTAACAATATTATTTTCTTTCCTTAAAAAACAAACAATAATCATATACCAAAACTGCTTTCAATTAAGCTTCTATTTTTTCGATTTGTAATTTTGTGTATGGCTGTCTATGACCTTTTTTCTTCCTAAAGTCCTGCTTTGCTCTATATTTGAAAACAATAACCTTCTTAGCCTTATCTTGAGCTAATACCTTGGCAACAACCTTAGCACCCTCAACAACAGGTTTTCCTACAACCATTCCCTCTTCTTTGCTTACAGCTAATACTTCATTAAGTTCAACATTTGAGTCAACTTCTGCCTGTAACTTTTCAACGAAAATTACATCTCCTTCTTGAACTCTGTATTGCTTTCCGCCAGTCTTAATAATCGCGTACACTAAAAAGCACCTCCTCTATCCAATCTCGCCACTCAGGTACACATCTAAAACAACATGTTTTAAACCCTACGTGTGCGGCCTACAAATGCCATTCTACCACACTTAAATATATTTGTAAAGAATATATTGATTTAACTTCAATTCATAATATAAAAATATTTAAAAGTGAACTCGTTTTGCTAAAGCAAAATTGAATATCACCTAAAGTATTTATTAAGGGGTAGAAGCTTTTCACCCTTGTAAACATACATTTCTTCTCTTTTTATCTCAATAAATCTATCTTTTTCTAACCCTTCACAATTTTTTTCAATATATTCACCCAAAAGCTGAGCTGAAAGATTTTCTCTGCTTCCACAAGCTGCTAAAATTCTTATTACTAAATTATCATCTTTAATCCAATACTTAAATTCCTTTATAAGTGGCTTTATATCTATATCTCTTTTCCCTTTTTTAGTCTTCTTAACAGTTTCCCAATTCTCTTTTTTGAGTAGTGTTTTTATTCCTTCCTCAACCAATTCACTATTAAAAAACTTTAATTTCAATATGTATGAAGCTGCATCGATAAGTGCCATTGCTTGTAAGTCCTTCTTACCTTTCTTAGGCACTACTTTCAATACATCCAAAAACTTAATTCCACCAGGAGAATTCATATTTAATTTATCTATAATTTCATTTTCATTAACCTCTTCCAAAAATATTATATCTAAATACTCACCTGAAGAATACATACCTACAGATAAAGGTTGTGCTATAGATAACATCATATGAGGATTAAATCCCTTTGAATATTCTACTGGCAATTCAGCCCTCCTAAAAGTTCTTTGTATAGTTCTCATCAGATCAAGATGTGAAACAAATTTTATTTCACTTTCTTTAGTGTATTTTATTAAATATCGCACCCTCAAAGCACTTCCCTTCTTTAAAGCTTTTGTTTATACCACAATTTCTGCAAACTTCTCTACAATCAGGAGTAAGCTGTACTGCTTTTGCTTTTTCATTTTCATGAATCAAGAATTCCTTTGTTATTCCAATATCAATAAAATCCCAAGGAAGTATCTCATCATAGTTCCTTCCTCTATAAGCATAAAAATCACCATCTATTCCTAATTCATTCATTGCTTCTTCCCAGTATTCATAATTAAAATATTCACTCCATCCATCAAATTTAGCTCCCTTTTCAAAGGCTTTAATTATTACATCACAAAGTTTTCTATCACCACGTGCGAGTACAGCTTCCATATAACTTACCATAGTTTCATGCCAATTATATGTTATCTGTCTGCTTTTGATATTATTTCTTACCACATTGATTTTTTCTTTAATGTCTTCAATTCTAGCTTGAGGTGTCCATTGAAATGGTGTAAAAGGTTTCGGAACTAAAATAGATGTACTAATAGTTATATTTAATCCTTTTTTTCTAATATTTTTAGGAATCTTGTAGTATTCATCAACTACTTTGTTACCAAGTTCCGCAATTCCTCTGACATCATCCATTGTCTCATATGGAAGTCCTAAAATAAAATATAGTTTTATTTTTGACCACCCTGCTTTAAATGCACTGCTCACTGATTCAATAACATTCTCTTCTGTAACACACTTATTAATAATGTCGCGCATTCTCTGTGTACCTGCTTCAGGTGCTAAAGTAAGTCCCGTTTTTCTAACCTTTTGTATTTCATTTAATAACTCAACCGAAAAAGAGTCAACTCTAATAGAAGGTAATGATACCCCTATTTTTCTATCCTTATATTTTTCTATAAGCTTTGTTACTAAATTTTTTATATCAGAATAATCACAAATACTCAACGATACTAATGATACTTCCTCATAACCAGTTGCCTTCAAAAGTTTATCAGCCTGTTCTAATAAAGTTTCTGTAGTTTTTTCTCTTACTGGTCTATATATCATACCGGCTTGGCAAAATCTACATCCTCTAGTACACCCTCTAAACACTTCTAATGTTACCCTATCATGTACTACCTCAGTATATGGTACCATAAGTTTATCAGGGAATGTTACTTTATCAAAATCATTAATAATTCTCTTTTTTACCTTTGAAGGTACATCATCATATTTAGGTTTAAATACCTTAATAGTACCATCTTGATTATATTCCACATCATAAAGACTAGGGACATAAATACCTTCAATATGACAAACCTCTCTTAGAAATTCCTTTTTTGTCTTTTTATTTTTCTTAAATTCTTTATATAAATCAAGAACTTCATTTAAATTTTCTTCCCCTTCACCTAAAGAAAAAAAGTCTGCTATGTCATATAATGGCTCAGGATTATAAGCACATGGTCCACCGCAAAAAACAATAGCATCATGTTCCCCTCTTTCTGAAGCCCTTATTGGTATATTTGCCATATCAAGCATATTTAAAATATTTGTATAGCTCATTTCATACTGTAAAGTAAAAGCAATGAAATCGAATTTATTCAATGGCTCTTTACTCTCAAGTGCATATAACTCTATATTATTTTCTCTTAGCTGCTTTTCCATATCTGGCCATGGTGCATAACATCTTTCACAAAAAGTATCCTCTCTTTGATTCAATACATGATATAGTATTTTTGAACCCAAATGTGACATTCCAACCTCATATACATCTGGAAAACAAAAAGCAAATCGTATATCAACCTTACTAATATCTTTATTAAATGAATTGAATTCTCCACCTATATACCTCGCAGGTTTTTCAACTCTATACAAAATATCATCAGAAATTTTGTTCATTAAACTTCCTCCTCGCGTTTTTCATATCATAATATTCTATCATACATGTGAAAAATAAAAAATATATAAATTATTATTTTTTATTTATGAAATCATTTATAGACATGTTTCCATATTCTTTAAGTGCATTAATCAATTCTTCCTCATATAATATATCAACAACATCCATATTATCATCCAATACAAGAAAAATATTATACTTGTTTTTATCAACTAGTCCAACCGCTGTCAGTAAATCTTTTTTGTAATATATTGATATACTTCTATTTTCAATATATCCTCTTTTCAAAAATTTATATCTCTTTTTAATAATATCTCCCATAATTAAATAAGCTATCCTTTCCTTTTCTTTTACAGAAATTACTACTATAAATACTGCTATAACACCCAAATTAAAATTTGGTTTTCCTCTTAAAAAAAGAATAAAATAAAAAAGCATAAGTAAAATACCTATCGTTATACTCATATGTGTGGTTATTTTATTTGCCGTTTTAAAAATGTATTTTCTCCATAAAATATCTCTAAATATTCTTCCCCCATCCAATGGATATGCAGGAATCAAATTAAAAACTCCTAGTGCAAAATTAGTAAAGTAAAAACAATAAAATACACTACTATTTAATTTTACCCACAAAAAATAGAATATAAATGCTAATAAAAAATTCGTTAATGGACCAAATATTGAAATTATAATATCTTCAATTGCCGAAGCCTCATCTAAATCTTTTATATAAAGAGCTGTTCCTATTGGTAAAATATTCATATCAAGCCCTGTATAACCCAATTTTTTGGCAGTTAAATAATGTGCCATTTCATGTACTAGTGCAAAAATAAAAGCAGGTATAAGCTCACCTTTAAAACCAATGACAACCAAAAATGATATATAAGGTATAAGAAATCTGCTAATTTTTATATAAAATTCCTCCTAAAATGAATTATTAATATTGATTTTACACATAATATTTTCTATTTTATCAATAACATCATCTTGAAATTTATAAAAATCAAATGATTTTACTTCTTTTAGAATTAATCTATAATCGTAATCTTTGTTAATCAACATTTTACTAAAATTATACACTTTATATGTAGCCGAAGTTGTAACTGATTTACAAAATAAAATTATTAAAAATAATATAAGTGTTCCTGTTAATTGTCTCATTAGTATATTTGCAATTTTATTATTAATACTATTATATTTATGCAATTTATTCATGCTTTTTCTATTATTTAGAAGTCTTTTATAATAGCTTTCATACTGAGCATTATAATTTCCCACAATATCCACCCCTAATAAAAAAAATATATATAACACTAAATACAAGCTGATATAGCTTGTATTATAGACTTCAATATATATATATTTTATCATAATGGCTTATATGAATTATTTTGTAAAATAATGTATATCCAGAAGTATATTGACTAAAAATTTAGTTTTTTATTTCTTATACCAACATTCAAAACTATACCAATAGACATGAAATTTGTAAGCATTGAACTTCCTCCATAACTCATAAATGGAAGTGTTATACCCGTAATAGGCATTATACCTATAGTCATTCCTATATTTTGCAATACAGAAAACAATAATGAGGAAATTATTCCAACACATAGCATTGTTCCAAAAATATCTTTAGATTTTCTCGCAGTATTTATCATATTGTATATTAATACACCATACAATATCAGAAGAAAAATGCCACCTAAAAGTCCCCATTCTTCTCCTAATACAGAAAAAATAAAATCTGTATGTGCTTCTGGAACAAATTTAAATTGTTTACCTCTTAAAAATCCCGTACCAAAAACTCCTCCAGAACCTATTCCTCTTTGTGATTCAATAAGTTGATGTCCATAATCTAGTTCATATTTTTCAGGATTCAAAAATGATACCAATCTTCCCTTCCAATATGGTTTCATTAATGGGGAATTCCATATAATAGCTACCAAAGCTAATATACCATTCAATCCTCCAATAATTATTTTTAAATTCAATCCAGCTGCAAAAAATATTCCTAACACAGTAAAGAAGCACACCATAGTCATACCCATATCAGGCTGTATTACAATTAAAATCATTGGAATCAAAGCATAAATCACTAATATTATAAAATTTTTAGGTTCATTTATATTTCCTTCCATATCATCAAGCTTTTTAGATAACATAATTATCAATGCTAATTTAGCAAATTCTGAAGGCTGAATTGCCCTATTCCCAAATTTTATCCATGAAGTAGCCCCCTTTGTAGTACTTCCAAGCAAAAAATCATTTAATAATAAAAGAAATATACTAAACCAATAAAGTATACCCGCAATATTTTGAAGAAACATATAGTCAAAAAGTAGTATCACATATACAGTTATTAGCCCTAACATCAACCATGTTAGTTGTAACTTCATATAATACCTACCACCAACACTATATATATTCATGCATCCAAATAATACAATAATAATTGCCGTAATAAGCACCCCTAAGTTGAGTCTTTTAAGCAGCTTTTTACCAATAAAAAACTTATAAATCATAGTTCAACTTGTCCCTTCTAATAAGTATATAAAACTCCAAATATATTATACCCCATACATACCAATAAGTATATTATTAATCTACACTAAATTAAAAACCATGCTAAAATTCGCATAGTTTTCATTTTATTATGCTATTTAATTTTTTTTATAGGAATACTAGCTATTAGAGCTGGTGAAGCTCCTTCAATCATATCTGTTTTTGTCATTTTAACTTCTACATCATCGCTATCGATTTCTACATATTTAGAAACAACATTCAAAAGATCATTTTTAATTTTATTAAGAAGATCAGGTGAAAGATCCGCCCTATCATGTATTAATATCAACTTCAATCTATCTGATGCAATATCTTTTGGCGATTTACTTGAGAAAATTTTTAACAAATCCATTTTATCCCTCCTATTATTTCACCTTAAATATCTTTCTAATTGATGCAAAAAATCTATTTTCATTACTTTTAAGGGACTCAAATGGAATCTCCTCACCCATTATTCTCTTTGCAATATTAGCAAATGCTTTTCCTGCAAATGCACTATCATCCAAAACTATAGGTTCACCCTTATTTGTAGAAATTGTAACTTTTTTATCTTCAGGTACTATTCCAATCAATTTAATAGCCAAACAATCAACAATATCGTCAACTGCAAGCATTTGTCCCTTTTCACTCATTTCATAATTCATTCTGTTAATTATAAGCTCATGCCTATTCAATCCCTTTGAATCAAGTTTACCCACAACCCTATCTGCATCTCTAACAGAAGTAATCTCTGGATTCACTACTACTATCGCCCTATCTGCACCAATTACAGCATTTTCAAATCCTTGTTCTATTCCTGCTGGGCAATCTATTAATACATAATCAAAATCTTTTTTCAGTTCATTTGATAAAAAAAGCATATCCTCTGCTTTAATATCTGTTTTATCTCTGCATTGAGCAGTAGGCATAAGATAAAGATTATCAAATCGTTTATCTTTTATTAAAGCCTGTTTAAGCTTACATCTTTTTTCAAAAACATCTAATAAATTAAAAACAACTCTATTTTCTAATCCCATAAGTACATCTAAATTTCTAAGTCCTGTATCTCCATCAACTACCACAACTTTTTGTCCTAATTTAGCCAAAGCAGTACCAATGTTAGCAGTAGTTGTTGTTTTTCCAACTCCACCTTTTCCAGAAGTAATTACTATAGTATTGCCCATACATGTTTCCCTCCATTAATAATATTTATTAGGTAAATATGGTTCAACAATTATATTGCCATTCTTAATTTTTGCAACTTCAGGATATACTGGTTTAATATCATCTTCAGGTGCTCTCGTCATAATATCCGAAATCTGAATTATTTGAGCTTGCATACTAAATGCTGCTATAATTGCTCTATCATTTCCATTACATCCTGCATGTGCAAAGCCTTTTAAGCTGCCTAAAACAATAATATTTCCCGCCGCATGCACTTCAGCACCCGGATTAATATCACCTACAATAACAACATTACCTGAATATTCTATCACCTGCCCACTTCTAACAGTCTTCCTCAAAAATTTTGTTCTTCCCTCATAGATTCCACTAAACACTTTATTAGAAGTTTCTTTAATGTCTTCAAAAATACAATCCTTTATCAAAAATTCATCGAAAAGTACATCTTTAAATCTTCTCATATTCCTTTCGCTTATATGCTTCAATTGAGTAGTTATGGTAAGGTCGCAGCCTTTATAAAATCTTTTACCCTTAGACAATTTTATTATCAATTCATCAAGCATATCATCAAAATCCCTAAAGTGGTTCATATTTATTACTGCATTTAGTCCATCCTTATTTCCTTTAATGATGATTTTGTTATTTACCATATCTGTGTGAACCTCCATAACTATATTAACGTATATTTCAACACAACTTGATTAAATTCCTTCTATTATTATAAAAAATTTAATTTTATACTATTTTAATACTAAAAAATAGCATGTTTATACTATCAAACATACTATTTTTATATGTAAATACACTATTACTAATCTTCGTCATGATACATGAATTTATAGTTTGGATTAATCTTTAATATTCTATCTTTAAAATATTCTTCATAAATAGCTTTTGCGACTGGTGCAACATATCCTCCATGAGCTCCATCAAAAATAACAACACAAACCGCAATTTCAGGTTTATCATAAGGAGCAAAACCAACATATACACCATACGCTTCTCTTCCTAATGAATGTTGATCATTATGAAAAGTTGCAGAACCTGTTTTACCACCATTTGCTATTGGAAAATCTTTGAATACCTTGTATGCTGTTCCTCCCTTACTACTTGAAGTAACAGCAAGCATACCCTTCTTTACTGTTTCTATAGTACTAGAACTTACACCTGTTTTGTTTAATACAACCGGTTTAGAATAATCCTTTACTATATTACCATTTTGATCATATATTCCATCTACCAAGTGAACCTTATACCTATATCCACCATTAACAAGTGTTGCAACATAATTTGCAAGCTGTAAAGGTGTAAAACGATTAGTACCTTGTCCAATAGATGCATTGTATAAATTAGTACCCCTCTTCATTTCAGTTTTAGCATCAGTTACAGAATAATTTATAGCCATTATTATTTTTTCTATATCACTATCAGTATACCCAATACTATTTAAATGAGAAGATGTCTTTATTAATTCTTTTAATACAGGTTCTACATTATCCCTTAAGTATTTATACTGCTCACTCGGACTAACATTATCAGCTTTCATCTGTGAAATAATCAATTTTGATATTTTCTTCTTTAAATCATAAACATCTTTAGAATCATTAACACTAGGCACTATATCTATACTCTTGTATTGTCCAACCCAATGTGAAGCACTACTCTTACCTAGAAAATCATATAGTTGTCTCATATAAAGAATAGCTAAAGTATTCTTACCTGATAAATAGTTATAAACCTGACCAAAATTTTCACCTATCTCAATACCAGTTGATGGTTTTTTATTGCTTAAAGGATTTATACCTAAACCATATTTCCATGCATATTTAGCAAGCATATCAAGACCCTTCTTGCACTCACCACCACCCTTAACAAAAAGCCTGTCAGCCACTTCAAAAAAGAAGTAGTTGTTCGAATCTCTTATAGCTTCAATAACATTCTGAAGGCCGTGAGAACCTCTAAATTCATTCCATTTCCAACTTGCACCTTTATAATCTTTATATCTTTTGTTATAGTATCCTCTATCAAGTATTTTAGTGTTCTTAGTAATAACACCTTCTTCTAATCCAGCCACTGCTGTTAATAATTTAAATGTTGAACCAGGCGGTATAAGTGACATTGTAGCATAGTTATAAAATGGTTTTGGATAAATATCATAGTAATCTTCTCTTATAGAAGTATTTCCCTTAATATCTTTTGCAATTGGAAATAGCTTATTCAAAACATATTCTTCTATATTAAATTCTTTATTCCCTTTTAAAAGTTCATTTTCCTCTTTTTCCTTGTATAATGGATATTCAGTTAAATTTCTTTTCTTTATGTATTCTTTACCGAATTTATCTAAATCAGGCAAAAAAAACTTTCTATATTCTCGCTCATTTAATCTTCCAGGTACAGCAAACATATTAGGATCATAACCAGGTCTACTTGCTAATGCAAGTATTTTACCTGTATTTACATCAATTACAACAGCTGCTCCTCTAGTTGCATTTGATGTATCAACACCATCTTGATTAACTCTACCTTTTTCATCCTTATTACCAAGTTTTTGACGAAGCTTCATAGTATCATCCAAAGCTTTTTCAGCAACTCTTTGCAAGTCAGCATCAATAGTTAATTTGATATTTTCTCCAGGATAAGGTGTAAGCTCCCCAAGTGTTTTTATCTTTCTACCAAATTTATTAATTTCAATACTTTCTTGTCCCTTTGATCCTCGCAGAATACTCTCATATCTTCCTTCAATACCTGAAGCCCCAATATAATCCCTACTAATATCATATCCCTTTTCTTCATATCTCTCCTTTTCATACAAACTAATTTTCTTAATATATCCTATAACGCATGAAGCTAAATCATTATATGGATAGTACCTCACAGGTTGCTTAATCACAGATATCCCCGGAAGCTCTGCCTGCAACTGTTCAAAAATAAATGCTGTCTTCTCTTTCAAATCATTAGCAATCACCACAGGCTTATACCCTGAATAACTTTGCATTCTCTTTTTATCTTTAACAATCATATATCTCAAAATTGTTTTAAAATCATATTTATCAGTTAATAACTTAATTTTAATTTTTTTGTCTAGATGTCTCCATTTGCTCTCGATTTTTCTCTGAATCTCAGCATCACTTAATCCATCAATATTTTGAAATGTTTTTTTCTGTTTATCAATATAATCATACTTAACTAAATCATACAATGAATATTTGCTAATCAAATCATAAAAAATCTTCTCTGGAGTAATTTTGTCTAATTCATCATTCTTCCTCTTCTTCTCTTCACTATTTAATTCAGATAATTTCTTGTTTCCAAAAAGCTTTTTTGATATTTTGTCATCATAACCTCTATCCTTCTTAAACCTGCGTTCATTCCACAAACGAGAACTCTTACTGCTCACATTAAAATCCAGCCTAAATGGATTAATTTTAAGAGGAAAATCTTTTCTCTGAATTTCACCATTGTCATCTAAAATATCAAATACCTTGCTCATAGTCTCAAAAAAATGCTTTTCGCTCTCTTTTGTTGGTGTATAAATAAGATTGAAACTCTGCCTATTAGTAGCTAATATTTTTCCATTTATATCATATATTTCTCCTCTTGGTGCATTTTTAAATACTATTGTATGCGACTTATTATTTGCCTCTTGTCTAAATTCTTCTCCTTTTACAACTTGAAGCCAAACAAGTCTCAAAACTATAGCTGAAAAAATAGCAACCATAACCACTATAAATGTCTTATATCTTGCAAATCTCTGTTCATTAATTTCGTTATTCACTTCATCACCACTTCTTTACTAAAATCCCCATCGTTTTCTCATAAAATCAATATTGCTCAATCTAAACACAAATTTATACATGAAAAATGCCAAAACGCCATTATATGTACTATCAAAGAAAACTGTCCTAAAATAAACCTTTTGTCCTAAAATATGCAACAATAAAAATATACCCATCCCTTTAAAAACACTTAAACAAAAACATGTAATTACAGGCACAAAAGATTTGTGTCTAAATATACTCTGACCAATCTGTGCTGCTATAACACATGCTAACATATTGGTAAGTGCATTAATACCTATACCATTTGCAAAATAAACATCCTGCAATATACCTGTAAATACTCCTATTATTAATGCTTCTTTTGTTCCATTAACTATTGAATAACAGATAATAAACAAAAAAAGTGCACTAGGATAGTATGTTCTTATACTAATGAAAGGCATTAAAGCATTATCTATAATTTGAAACAAACATACTAAAAAAACTAACCAAAAAAACTTTTTCATACTACTACCTCTTAATATTTAACATTTCTCTCTTCTTTAGGTATTACAATAAATATTTCTTCTAACCTATTTATATCAACATACGGTTTGATTATACCATACTTGCTTATTTGACCCTTATCATCAATAACATTAATAACCTTTCCTACTTTAATACCTTTAGGATATATCCTTCCTATTCCAGAAGTCAAAATAACATCTCCCACTTTTATATCCGACTCAAGCGTTGGAATTTCAATTCTATAAAGCAATTTATTATCATCATCCTTATATCCTTTAATAATTCCATTATTGAAAGAATTCCTTTCAACATAACCCGCAACTGCAATATTCTCATTGGAAAGAGTTTGAACAATAGCCCAATTAGTTCCAACAGCAGTAACTTGTCCAACCAATCCATCTGCCGTAACTGCAACCATTCTTTTCTTTATACCATCATTTGACCCTCTATTTATAATAAATCCATCAAAAAAACTATTACCACTTATACCTATAATGTCACATCCAACATATTTATAATCTTCAGTACTCGACTGAATAAAATTAAGCATTTTCCTTAATCTATTATTCTCTTTTTTTAATAATTCATTTTCAATTTCAAATCTTTGAAGCTTATTATTGTTCTCTTTTAATATTTTATTTTCTTCTTTTACTTTCTTATAATTAAATAAAAATCCAAAAGTTCCCTTAATGTTAACATTCAGTTTATACAGAATACCCTGAACCGGATTTAAAACCACAGCGGTTCCATCTTCAATAAAAGTAACTCTTTCGCTATTAGCACTATAACTTATCAGAACTATAAACACCAAAGATAAGCAAGCAGTTATAATTGATAATTTATGTTTATCTACAAATCTCATATTTTACCTCTTCTTTTTCATTAATTCTTAATTAATCTATTTTTTATTTCTTTCTTATTTATGTAAAATTATACATTATTCCGCAAAGATATGCATTATAATAATATTAGTTTCCATTTGTAAATTTTATGCATTTAAAAGAAAATAACTATTATAAATATCTATATAATACTCTTCTCTTTTAAGCTAACATACGTTCCATCACCAATAATAATGTGATCTAATACCTCTATACCTAACAATTTTCCACACTCCTTAAGTCTCAAAGTAACATCAATGTCCTCTTTACTCGGAGTAGGATCACCCGAAGGATGATTATGGCACACAATTATAGAATCGGCACTTTTCTTTATTGCCTCTATAAAAACTTCTCTGGGATGAACCATTGAAGAATTCAACGTGCCTACCGAAATTTCTTCTACAGATATTATAATCTTCTTTGTATTCAAAATAATTATCTTAAAATGTTCTTTGTACAAAATTTTCATTTCTTCCATAACATAATTTGCTGCATCTTCTGGCTTCAAAACTTTATACTCAAGACCTGACTTAAATGTTTTAAAACGTTTGGAAAGTTCAATAACTGCTAAAAGCTGTGCAGCTTTTGTATTTCCAATTCCTTTAATATTAATAAAATCCTTAAAAGAGGCACGTAAAACTCCATTAAGTCCTCCACTTTCCGCTATTATTCTATTGCATATTGAAATTATGTTTTCCTCTCTATTACCTGTCCTCAATATAACAGCTAAAAGTTCGCAATTCGACAATGCTTGTGGCCCATATCTTAGCAATCTTTCCTGTGGTCTTTCATTTTGGGGTAAATCTTTTATTTTTAGATTTTGAATCATAATATTCATCTCCTAACAATTTACCCCCATCCCCATTATAATACGTCTATTCCAAATTTCTTTAACATACTATTTACCTTTGATATAGGTAATCCAACAACATTAAAATAACATCCTTCTATCTTTTTGACAAAAACCGCCGCTCTTCCCTGAATTGCATAAGCCCCAGCTTTACCATTTGGCTCACCAGTCTTTATATACTCTATTATTCTTTCTTTTGTTAATGTATCAAAAATCACTCTAGTACTCTCATGCGTTACTCTATATCTATTATTTTCCAAATCAATAATGGCAATTCCTGTTATCACTTTATGCTCTCGACCACTTAATTTTGAAAGCATATTAAAAGCTTCTTCATCATTTAGTGGTTTTCCCAAAACCTCATCATCAATTACAACAACTGTATCTGCACCTAATATCAAACCATTATTCACTTTTTTAGCTACTTCTTTTGCCTTAATATATGCTAATTCCTCTACTTTACTTTCTATAGTACCTTTAAGCATATCAAAATTTTCATCTACTTTGCTCGGTATAACCTTAAATGGAACTCCTATTTGACCAAGCAATTCTTTTCTTCTCGGAGAAGCCGATGCTAATATAATATCCATTTAACTAACCATCTCCTAATATTCTCTATAAATTATTATTGCCAAAATAACACCAATCATAGACATTATATTAATATTAAAATTAATTCCGAATGTTATCCCCATAACATGCAAATCCAAATAGAAAGGTTTCGTCATTCCAATATGATATGAATGTTCTAAAAATTGAAGTATTTTAAAATGATCACCTAGTACTTCCCCAATAAACGTACCAGTAATTGCACCTATAATAACATATAATATCAAATACCCTCTTGCCTTACCATTTCTACTCATTCCATCCCCACCTTTACACATCAAGTACAGTTTATCACTTTACAAAAACATTATCAAGCTACTGTAAATCAAAAAACATAGACAGTATAAAAGATATTTCTCTAATCGAAATATCTTTTATACTGTAATTCTTATCACTTATTTTGATTAATATTCATTTCATTCAGAACATTATACAAAACTTTATATACATCAACTATTTTATCCTTAGTTAATTTTGAAGGAAGCTTACTTATAAAAACTTTTAATTTCATTAACCGATTATAGTTTTCATCTTTTTTATTTACTTGTTTAAGTGATTCTGACCATTTTTTTAAGTCCGAAGTCTCAATTGCCTTTACATTATACTCAGATAATTTATTTACAACTTTTAAATTAGCATTTATAATTTCCGTAATCTCGCTATTGCACAACGAATCCTTATCAAAAGAAAATATTATCTTTGTCCACTCAATACCATCTTTAGTTAATTTAGAAGTCATTTCAGACATAGTATTTTCTTTATAAATTCCTAATAATACTTTATAATAACCACCATTACTTATAATAAATGGGTTTCCATAATTAGCTAAGCTTTTTCTGTAATTATCTGCATTTCCCTTACTTTTAAATGCTCCACATTGAATAGCATAAAAATTTGAAATATTATTCGATATACTATCTTTAGCATCATTACCATTAACAACTGTACTTCCATTATTAATATTATCTTTGCTTCTATTTATATTAAATTTAGGTAATTTTGAATCCATAGATGCCCCTTTAAAAACAACCTTAAAAATAAGTGAACCAATAATTATAGCTAAAATTAATATAAGCATAAATATTAACATAACGCTACTATTGTTACTTTTACGTATATCATACTTTGAGTACCTCATATTTTTCCTCCTTACATAAAATCATATAACCTCATCTAGTAAATAATATTTATGTATGACAGAAAATATGTAAAAAAAAACTCGACAAAATTTGCCGAGTTACATTCTATTTCACAATTCTTCTAGCTCCTGCATAATGTATCTTGTAATAACTTCCATTTAAATCACTTATGATAACTTTATGACTTCCTGATGAAGCTTGAATAAATTTTCCATTTCCTATGTATATACCAACGTGTGAAAATGAAGAATACGTATGGAAAAATACTAAATCTCCCGCTTTTAAATCAGACTTAGCAACAGCAACTCCTCTTTGAACCTGATAACCAGTATAATGAGGAAGATGAATTCCAAAATGCCTATATACGTACTGGACAAAACCCGAGCAATCAAAAGACCTTGGTCCTGCAGCACCCCATACATAAGGCCTTCCTAAAAATTTATATGCATAATTAACTATACTACTGCCACTTCCCTTTAAAGTTCCTTTATCCGAATACCTTGCTGCCGTAGTTAATCCTCTAGAAGCTCTCTTCCTTGCCTCAGCTTCCGCTCTTCTTCTTCTCTCTGCAGACCTATCTGGTACTTTAATAACATTTGTTGTCTTAAAATTTGTTGTCTTAGGCTTTAAACTAACACTATTATTTAAAACAACATCTGCTTTTGCTTCTATACTAGATACTCCTAATATCAATCCCATAGCTAATAACGCTAACATCATCCGTAAACTCTTCATACTACCGATACCCATTAGTTAACCCCCTTGCGTTTTCTAGAATATTATAGCCCCTATGTCAAATTCCCCTTTATCAATTATTACTAATCTTATTATAATTTAAAAATTATATATCTGTCAAGATGGAAATTTATAGGAATATCCTCGTCAATTGTAGATCTGTACTTTTATTTTATAGGTACTGAGAGGTAAAGCAAGGGGATAGGTACTAGGAAATAAGGCAAATTTGCTAGAAGGCTAAACAAATTACTAATACCTTCTTTTCCCTCCAAGTACCCAGTATATGGCACATAGTAGTACCTAATCTTCCATCACCTCTCCCATTCTCTTAATATTTCTTAATTATAATTTTCTAATCACAATAATACATCAACGTCAACCTAACAATTCTTCTCAATAGTCTATTTGCTACTGGATAAGGTACACCATAAAACCTCATCATCCTATATATACCAGGATTATATCTTTCAATTTTTCTAACTATTCTTACTACATCATTATAATTGTGATAATCATGGTCATTATGCTTATTCTTTTTCTTCTTTCGATAACAATCGCATTCTTGATCATATCTTTCCTCAATATCAGTGTAATATTCTTCATTCATAGTTGGTATCATATAATCTAAGTACATCATATTACTGGTTGGGAAAAAACCACCTTCAAGAGGCACCATATTATCATTATCCTCATACCCGCATTCATTCACAGACATCGTCTGCTGAACCTGATCATATTCATTCAAGTTCATCATTGGTTCCATAGGAACCATTTCATATTCTTCATTATCCATTTCTACAGTTTCATACTTTCCTGTTTCTTTATCCATATTATTCCTCCAAATAATTCTTACATTAACAATGTATGATAATAAAGTACAATTGATACATATTTTTATCCTTTTTAACTGTTTTAACTGTGCTGTTCAAAATATATAGTAGTTATCATAACACAAATTGTAAAGTTTTATTATAGATGATTGCAATAATCAACACTTTAATGATTGTACAAGCGTTAAATAACCGAAACAGGAAATACTAAAAAGAGGTAGTATGTAGTTGTAGAAATTAAAAAAAGAGAAAAACCACCAAAATGGACCCTATGTCAAGGACATTATAAAAAAAGGGTTAAGCAGCAGTTAAAAGATGATTTCTAAATTGTTTAGGAGTCATCTTTTTTAATCCCCATTGACATCTATGATTATTATAATAA
>Ga0114934_10000140_pt1 | contig 42773 bp, 49 predicted proteins | sample 4SBtaG_2_FD_99695 | JGI IMG/M metagenome (GOLD analysis project Ga0114934, IMG submission 99695) | Deep subsurface microbial communities from Kolumbo volcano to uncover new lineages of life (NeLLi) - 4SBTROV10_white metaG | ecosystem: Environmental > Aquatic > Marine > Volcanic ...
TCTATAATAACATACTCAGTATTAACTGTATCACCTTCTTCAGTTTGACTGTTATCTAGAAGTCTAATATAGTTAATTTTTTGAGTAGCCATAGCATGGAAGAATGATGATCTAAATTCTAGATCTCCTTCTAACCTAGCTACAATCTCCCTGTAATAAGGTTTGAATTTAGCTTGTTCATTTAAAGTAGCAATCATTGCAGGCACACTGTAATGCTCTGTAAGTGAGTACTTTAAACCATTAAAGACTGCATCAAAATCCATTCTAGTAGGGAATCCTAAATCATCTTCATTGGCTACTAATTCACCTTTATCATTTTCAACGTAGTCTTGGAAGCTAGATAACACCTTTTTAACTTTTGTTGTGGCAGTGTCTTTGGTAGACATGGAAGCTCTAGACATTTGCCAAGCTTCATAGGTGTTACCTTCTTCCATCATAAAGTTAAGAGTTTCCTCCATAGAATCAACAGATTCTACAGCTTCTCCCCTGACTCTTACTTTAATTCCGTACTTCCTTAATCCATTAATAGCTTCTCCCATTAAAGGGCCAAACTTTGAAGGTTCTCCTTCTGCATCTACTTCCTCTATAAGACCTTCTAAAGCATATTTAAGTTGTTCTACTTTATACTTTAAATCATTATCATTAGGGTTTGCATCCAACTCTTCTTTTAAAGGTTGGTAATACTCATAATAAACAGTTATATAAGCATCTTTATACATCTCAGGAAGTGATACATTCTTAAGAATTTCATTTATAGTTAAATCCTCATTATCAAGTTGTAGATCATTTAACTCCTCTATAACAAAGTGGTTAAACATATCTATTCTTGCAGCTTTCTGCATAGGATTCATACCAGGAATTCTCCATCTTACAACATCCTTAATGCTTTTAACTCCATCAAGTTTATTTAACTTTCTATTTTTAAAGTTACCATCATTGATAGCTTTAAATAATCTGTCTATAGTGTAAGACTCTTTCCCTAAGATTCTATCTATAAGGTTTTTAAGTCTCCCAAAGAACCTATTGATCTTACCTTTAAGAGAATTATCAAATACATTAGTTTGAACATATTCCATAAAACCATCAGCCATCCACTCTTCAAGATCTACATCATCCTGTAGTCCTGTTTTAGTTTGAGCTTCTACTAATAAAGCATGTCTTTGTGCATCATTAAGGTATAACCAAAACACAGCGTGGAAAGCTTCATGTTGAGTTGTACCTTCAGCTGCGTTATCAGCTATATGAATAGCAGCATTTTTAAATACACCCCAAGCTATATCACCTCCATTATCAGAAATGTTTTGAATAGACTCAGCTACATGAACTGGAACTTTCTTAATAGTTCTTTTAGCCCATCTAAGCTCTTCCTCTCTATTCCACATCTTGTAAGAGCCCTTCTTAGCCATTCTAAAGCGCTTCTTTCCTTTTCCTAACTTAGGAGCCTTCTTAACTCTTTTACCTTTCTTAGAAGGCTTTAATTGATCTAATGGGTTTTTAGATTTTTGAGTATCTACTGCAGGATCATCAAAAGGTAAATCACCTTCCACCTCAAGAAGTTCTGCTTCATTTCTTTCTACACCAAACCTGTCATTAACATTTGGTATTTTAACAGTCTTAACATCTTGATCAGTAGTTGTAGGCGCACCAAAATTAACAGGTTGAATATCAAACATTGCTGAATGTGTGTGGTTACCAGCATTCATGGTAGTTCTAACCTTATCACCATCTACCTGCTCATTATAATTTTCTCTATTAATTTTCTTTAAAGATACTTGAGCTCTTCTATCCCTAATAAGATCTAACACTTGTTCTGTGTTCATAGGATCTGACCAAGTATTATCACGCTGTTTAATCTTAAACTGCTGGTTATTAATACCTGTAGCATGAACATCTAGATATACTATCTCATTAATCTTTTCTTGGAAAGGTATCCAATCTTTTTTGTTCTTAGAGTTAATATGTATATCAGATAATAACCCTGAAACTTCATCAAGTTCTGCAGGAGTTATTTTTCTTGTCTTAAGTCTGTTAGCAGTAAACTCATTATTAGCGCCTTTAACTATTGCGTATACAGCACCAGGAACTACTCCATTATAAGCAGGGAGTTTAATTGTAGTATTAGGAACTTCAATAACAACAGCATCGCCATAAGTTCTACCTACACCAAATATTAATTCCTCATCAGAACTAAGTACTTCAGAGACTGGCATAGCCTCTTCAAAAGAATCAATAGCTGTACTAAGAGCTATCCTACCTGTTCCTTTATATTTAACTTTTGAACTAAGTGATGAAGTGAAAGTTTCAGGAGCATTAGAAGTTACTCTATAGATATCTCCTTTTTTTGTAATATGTCCTGCATCTATTAGTTCTTTAATTATAAAGTTTCTAATATCAAGTACTTGTTTATTCTTAGCTTTATTATCTTTATTTACTAAAGAATCTTCACTAACATTCGCAGCAAGTCCTGCTGCATTAAATTCAACTCCATTATCTTTACTTGTAAGAGTTACATGGAAATTAGAATTAAAAGCTTTTTGATTCTCTATTGATTTGTGATATTTATCCTTACCACCAAATACTTTTTGAAGGTCTACCTTAAAATTTATTTCAGAACCTTCTTGTAAAGTACTAGGGGAATTAACCTTATCCCAGTTTACATCAAAGAAGTTTTCTTCAGGTCTAGAAGTGTCTGCTATCCATACCTCTTTACCACTTGGTAGCGTATGCTTATCCATATGGTATTGTCTGGTAGCCCCTCTTAAAGGATTCTCCCAATAGCCTTCAGTATGTTCTTGATTAGTTAAAGGAGTATCAGCACCTTCTTCATCATTAGGGGTTTGAGGATCTTCATTATCTTTATGTTCATTCTCTAAAGTATCATCAACCTCTTTAGATACAGTAGCAAAGTAATCTTCTACTCCTTCTATTAAGTCTGTAAGATCCATATTGTAAGCCTTCTCTAAAGTAGTAATAAGTCCTTCTAGATCTAAACTATCAGAAATATAAGGCATACCTGCTTTCATTGCTATATCAGCAAGGTCTTTAATCTCTTCACTAAATAACTCTGGCTTACCCTCATATCTTTTCTCTAAGACATTTCTAGTATCAGTCCTAAGAGTATCAGGACTAATAGGTGGAGTTGATATTCTACTTCTTTTAGCTTTTCCAGAAATCTTTTTGTTTACCTCATCACCAAAGACTTCTCCTGCTTCATGTGCTTTTTCTCTAGCTCTGTCAATTTCTTCAGGAGTCTCTGCATTTTCTAAAGCGTGATCAGCAACAGCTTCTTGTCCTTCAATGAACTGATTAGCTAACTGCTCTTTGATCTTACCATCTAATTTAGCAAACTCTTGAGCGCCTTCTGGTGTACCTAAATATTTAAAGAAGTTAGAGAAAGTCTCTCTTCTGTTTTTAATCTTAACAAGATCATTAAGAATACCTTCTACCTCATTAAAGTAAATAGCTGCATCACTTGGGTTAGTTCTACTCCAGTTGTTTACAGCTTCTTGAGCAGACTTTTGAAATTCAGTGTTATCAATGTATACGTTTTCATTGAACTTTTTAGAAGTAATTTCCTCTCTTACCTGAACATCCCCTACTAATTTCCTAAGTTCATTGTGATCAATAGCTGGTCCTGCCTCTATAAGAGATTCTAATGCACCTTTATCAATCTTTAATTTCTTAACTAACTTATTGAATTCTGCATTCTGTTCTTTAGTTAGTTCTTTCTTACCTTGTTTACTTTTAGCAAGTTTACTTAATCTTTCTACAGAGTTGTAGTAATAAGCTACTTTAGTAATTTCATCAATAGTACCAGCCTCAATACCTGTAAGATCAGTAAGTCTATCTGTTAACTCACCTTCTCTACGATCTAAGTTATGGATAGTAGAAGCAGCGTGTATCAAAGGATCTTTAACTGCCTCAGCAATTTTCCTATCAGCTATAGTACTGTCTGTAAGATCAGATACTACTTCTGCATACTCTTTAATAACCCTGGCCTTTTCAATGGCTTTGTCTATAATCTTATTTTTATTCTCTTCTGTAAACTCTGTAGCTTCACCTAAACTAAAGTCTTTAGAGAACTGTTCAAAGCTTACTGCCTTCATAGCATTAAGATCCTGTTCAACAGTATCATATAGATCAGCTTTAACTCTACTATTTACATAAGAGAAGAATTGATCATGCTCTAAGTTTTTAAAGCTAAAGATATCTCCAGATTCAATAGCTGCATCAATATCTTCTTGTAGGGTAATACCATTAACTAAGTTTTCAAAAGCAGCTTTAACACCTTGTTGTGCATTAGGTTGTTTATTAAGATATTCAGCCATAGTAGCTACATTATCCTTATGTCTTTTGAAATCTCTTCTAGCTTCAAATAAACCACCAGTCATAGCAACTGCTCTCTTACTTCCTGCTAGTCTACCTGCTGTAGGCACACCTAACATACCTAGTAAGAAACCTAAGCCCATAGAAGTAGAAGCTTCATTATAGTCACCAAAGAACTCTTCAGTTCCTCTACCAAAGGATTCAAATAAGCTTACACCATTCTTAGCACTATTATAATCATGCTTTCTTTTGTAGTAATCTAAAGAGGTATGGTTTAATATACCTTGACTAGTTTCCTCTGCAGCTTCAATAACACCTCTACCTGAACCTTTTAAAAGAATCTTAGTACCAGTTACTAAACCTTTTTGGTTAGCTAACTTGCTAGTGTATTTACCTTTTGCACCTTTTTCTAATAATTTCTTGTATGCAGTAGCCTGTCCTTTATAACCCTTAAGGAAGATCTTAGGGAATTGCGCAAGGTTACCTAAACTCAAAATAGCCATGTTACCACCATAGGATAACCACTTAGCTTTATTAGCACTTTCTTCAATAGCTTTTAATGCTTGTCCTGTAGGAGGTGCACCATGCTCTTTAACATACTCCTCAGTAAGGAGTGTCTTCATTTCTTCTTGTGTCTGTCTAGACTCAACAGCTGCTTCATAGTTAGAAGAGATTAATAGACTTCTAGCAGTTCCTGCTGCAGCTTTCCATTGATCCATCTTCTTAGCAGTACTAGCACTCTTCTGTAAAGTACTTAATATCTGAGCACCTTCAGCACTCTTATCAAGACCTCTAATAGATTTAATAATCTTAGAAGCTCCTGATAGTCTTTGCCATATACTACTACCTTGTCTAGCTAGTCTGGCAGTACCAGCAGCTTGAGTAGCTGTACCACCACCAAAAGTAGCAGCACTAATACCTGACATAATAGCTTCTTGTAATACAGCAGATGAGGCAAAAGAAACAGCATCAGCTACTTCATCCCCTATGAATTTACCAGGGTGGTAAGCAAGTTTACCAAAGAATCCTTTATCGTAATATTCATCTTCATTTGTATATATAGGAAGTGATTCATCTAACCATGTATCAATACCTTCAGAGAAATCAAAGATAGCATTCTCCTGTAAAGCATTAGCATCCCAAGTAACAAGACCTTTAATCATACCCCATACAGTACCAGCTAAACCTAAGACAGCTCTATTGACAGTCTTACCTAATAATTTTCCTGTACCATTAATAGCTTCTTCATAAGTCTGCTCAGCATCAAGTTGTTCCATTCTAGCAACTCTAGCTTTCTGGAATCTTTCAGTAGATAGATCCATAAGTTTACCAAAGTCAGCATCTCTCCTAAGTTCTTCAGGATGTAATAACTTTGCATAATGAGGATCTGATTCAGCAGAAATTGCCTTAGATACATCTACAGGTTTAAGTAATTCTGTTACATCAAGATTAGTTACAGTACCAGAAGTCTGAGTTCTAGGTGCTGCAAGAGATTGTTTAAATCTCTCATTGATCCACTTTACATCATTAGACGGTTCACCATCCTCAGGTAAGTTTGTGGTTGGATTTAATTCTTCAGCCATAAAATTTCTTATTGTATTCCAAAGTTAGCTTTAATAAGCAATGCTTGATTAGCTAATGTAGTTTGAGGTATTTCTTGTATTTGCTCTCCTTTTGTAGGATACTCTGCTGTTTCTTTATCTAGCGACATCCATAGATGTACAGTATCTTTATGTCTACCTTTTCCTGTGTGTAAGTAAACTCCTTGTCCTTCAGGCGTAAGCCCTACTAAATCAGGCTGCATTGCATTGATTACTTGATCTCTTTTATAAGCAGAATGTTCTGATAAATCTTCTTCTGCTGTTTTATATTTATTATAATAGTCAGGATATAATTGTTGTAAATATACTGAAGTAGCTTCTGCATCTTGAGTGGTTGATGAGATTTTACCCATAATACTCTGAGTAATAGCTTTATGTGATTGAGTATTTGCTTTAGGAGTAATCATAAGTTTATCACCTGTTACAGTTTTAAATACCAACGATTGATCCTCATCATTTAATATACCATCAAGTTCAAAACCTTTCTTCCAAATCTCTTTACCAGCTATACTACGTCTAGCATCTGCTTCTGCATATATCTTAAGAATCTCTTGTTCAGTAGCCCCTGCTTCTTTAGCATCATCAATTCTTTTCTGAATATTCTCAGGCTTAGCATACTGTAACACATCTATAGCTTCTCCTAAGTCAGCATAAGGCACTTCTTTATAGTCTCCTGTACTAGGATCATAAAGTCTTACGTTATACTCTTGAGGGTTATCTAACACATTCTCAGTAAGTCCACTGATTTCATCAGTAGCAATCTCAGATCTATCACTATCTGTAAAGTGGAATACAGTATAGTCTTTACCTGTTGCAGCTCTTTCTGTAAGCTTGCCTTTTAATTGATCTTTAATTCTATAATCAAAATCTACCCAATCAGTAGAGGATATTTTATAAACAGTCTCATAGCCTCTAGCCTCAGCTTCTTCTGGTGTAATTTCATCAATATCAATAAAGTTTCCAGTAGCCTTATCTTTATAACCTTGAGGATAATCTTTATCTTTATACAACATTTTATTATTATCTATACTAATAATATCATCAGCAACTTCAATGCCATAAGTGTTTGAATCTCCTAATACTTCTTGTATAGTTGAAGCTATAATATCTTTCTGTCTTAACTGAGTGTCTTCTGCAGTTTGTAACTCTCTTTGATTACTGTTATACTCCCCTTCAAGCTCCCCAACACGAGTTAAATTTTCAGGAGAAATAGTACCATCTGGATTCTTTAAAGAAGCTATTTGAGTTTGTAACTCTTCTCCTTTAGTTTTTAAATCTTCTATAGCGTTATACCTATCATTAAAATCATTAAGATAAGTATCAACAGTGTCACCAGTACTTACAAGTCTAGTTGTAGAGGTTGGATGTATAATTCTTTTCTTATCAGCTTCTTTTTTAAGCTTGTCTTTATACTGCCATGTAGAATCAGTTTTAGTACTAGCATCTCTAGATTCCTCTTGATAACTATACTTTTCTGTAGCCCCACCAATAGCAGCTATTAAATCATTAACACTTGTATAACCAAGTCTTTCTCCTTGCTCTAAGTAGTTCTGTAATTCACCACTACCTTGTGCATATTGAGATAAAATACTTTGTACTCTTTCAGGACCTACTACTTCTAAAGCATGATTGAAGTCTCTAATATAACCATCACCTCCTACTTGAGAAGAGGCTGAAGCCATTACATCTGCTTTAATACCATCACCATACTTATTTGCAAAGTCTGTAAAATCTACATATTTAGCTAGGTCTTCTGTTTGGTATTGTGAATACCTACCATCAGCACCTTCGCCAATACCTGTGTATTGAGAATCAAATACATTTAGAGCAGTGTCATATTGTTCTTGAGTAATCTCTCCTTTCTCTAATCTCTTTCTTTCGTTTTCCTTAAAGGTTTCTCTTGCTGCATAGTTAGACTGCATGGCTCCTATATCACCAAATTGTCCAAACCTCTTCTTAGTAGATCTTTGAAGTTTACTAAGCTCTGCCTTAGCTTTGCCTAAGTTAGTCCCATAGAGGTCAGCTATACTAGCCACACTCTCATCTAAAGAAGCTTGTGCTGCCTTAGCAGTTTCAAAGTCTTGTGGTAGGAACTTAAATTCCTTTTCCCCTAACTCTAATCTAGCTGCTTCTAGTTGGTCTAGTTGTTGTTGCTGTGCTGCTCCTGACATCATTAATTCCTTATAAGGTAAAGGAACATATGTGTTCATTAAGGGCTGTTGAGCAGGTCTAGTATACCTTGTAATTCCGTTAGCCATATTATCCTGTATATTCGTCTTTATAATACATTTCACCTGTAGGTCTGCCTGAAGAAGAGTCTGTATAGTAACCATAACCACCATACATACCTTGTAGAGTCTTAGCTCTTATTTTATCAGCTTCACTAAGGTTGCTCATATATCTATTCTGCTGTGCTAGCTGTGAAACTCCTGTAAGACCAGAGCTTAACATCTGCTGCTTAGCAGCTCTATTTCTATCATTGATATCTTGTATACTAAGATCAGTAGCAGCTCTTTGTTGACCAAAAGTACCATAAGCATTAGCTAACGCTCCTCTATACTGGTTTTCAATGTTCTGCTTTGTACCATAGGCTTGTGCATCTGCTGCCTGTTTTCTCCCTTGTGCAGCTCCTATATTGGCTAAGTAAGATCCTGCAGCTCCACCTGAAGCCCCAGCAATATTCCTACTCATTTGATTAAACCCTCTTCTATTAGCTTGTAACTGAGGATCAATATTATATTTCATGTTTGACATTAAGTCTAATGCCTTACCTTCATAAGGATTATAGAAATCCCTAGACTGTAACTCTTGTGGTTTTCTTAAACCTTGGAATATGTTATAAGCAGTAGGAGCTGCAGTAGCAGCACCATATAAAAAGTCACCAAACTTATTACCTCCACCTACAGTGTCATCTGTCGTAGTATTTGCATAAGGAGATGCAGTATACGAAGAGTAATCAGTTTCAGTTTTTGGAGTAACGTCATTAGGTGTTCCTGTTGGTTCTTGTCCTTGAAAGTTTAGTGTTTGTGAATCCATATTAGATACTAGTCTGCCTTGCTCATCTGCATAGGCTGTATCTCCTGCAACATTTCTAGTGTATTGGGTATCTACCCTAGGAGTCATTCCTCTATTCTCATAGAAGGCCTCTGGATTATATGCACCTACAACTTCTGGAGCTTGAAACCCTTGATTAGTTAAGTGTTGTTTATATACTTGTTCTCTTGCTGATTCAGGAAAGTTTGCTAAGTCAGGTCTGCTTTGTAAGAACTCTTCAAATGTAGGGGGTGTACCACCACCTTCTTGATAAGTATATCCACCATGCTCAAAGAAGTTAGTACCTCTTTTAGGTTTAACTGTTTGTCTTTTAGGAGTGAAAGTATTTCTCAACCTATCCCCTATAGTAAAGTAAGGGTGTAATGAAACAGTGCTATCTTCAGGGTTTAAATATTTTATGTCTGGATCAAGGTGATGAGATTTACCTTGGAATTTCTTGTAGTCAACCATAGATGCTGGTGGTAATTGTCCACCATTTTGATATTCAAGATTACCTCCCATACCAAACTTCTCCATTAGCTTAGCTTGTTCTTTTTGAAAAGCTGCTTGTTTACCATCTTCTTGTGCTTGAAATAATTTATCTAGCTTAGACTGTAACCTAGGTAACATCTTCTCTGCAGTGGCTTTAGCAAATTTATCACCAGACTTCATGGCTTCCTCATGTTTGCCAATTGCTTTAGTTAGCTTGTCAGCTATATCTGCATATGTTTTTTTCTTATTAGCCATAATTATAGTTCTAAGTCTTTTAGTAAGTTTTTATCTACATACAGTTTATCAGAGAATACTCTTTCTCCCCCTGACATTTGTACTCCTCCTTGTGCATGAGAGTTGCCATTTATCTTAGCTGAGTCTTGAGAGTTAGGAGATATCTGTCCTCCTGCATAAGCAGTAGGGATACCACCATCTACAACTTCTCCACCTTCAGCTTCATAGACAGGCCCACCATGTTCTAATCTACAAAGTTTACCGCCATAAGCAAAGTAATCTTTTGCAGCAGCGGATTTAAAATCTTCTGGTCTGATTCTTTTTTGAACATCTTCATATACAGGTCTTCCTGATTGATCATAGCCTGTTAACACTCTATTAGAATCTACCTTTGTTTTATAAGTAGGAAATGCTGGACTAGTTCTTTTAAACTTCTCTAAATCTTTTCTAACAGATTTTTCAGGGGTAGGTGGTGTGTCAATCTCTGGTGTTGAGAATTGTTCTTTTAAAGGAGTAATATTTTCTTGTTGAAATTTCCTCCACGCTTTATTAGCTTCACTGCCTTCTTTTAATACTTCTCTTGCTTTGTATCCTGTAAACCCTGCATCTTTCATAACAGTGGTTAAAGCATCTCTTTTAGCTTGTCTAGCTAATGAAGATTCACTTTTAGGTTTAGTCCCTTTAGTTTCAAAGGTAGACCCAGTATCAAAAGGTGTACCTGCTTTACCATATTTTTTAAGTCTTTCTTCTTGTTGACTTTCATCTAGCATATCCCAAGGAGTAATAGCCAATGGATCATATCTAAATAAATCTACTAAGTCTTTTCCCTCAGGGTCTATTAACTGTTGATGAGAGGTGGGTGTAATCCTAGTATCGTATAAAGGAATAGGCGCACTAATATCTACTACATTGTGTTGCAAGTCTCTTTGAGAAAAAGTCTCAGGTGTGATTTGTTTTCTATATTGAGACCTTCCTAAAACACCTTGAGGCACTCCATAACCTTTTTGGTTTATGAAATGTGTGTTTTCTTTTTCTTGTTCTTTAATAGCTACCTCTCTATTAGCAGCTTCTAAATAATCTAAGTAGTTTTCAGGAGCAACAGCTTTACCTCTTTTATAAGGATTATAATCTTTAAAATATTCTGCAACTTCTTGTTCTCTTTGTAATAGATTTAAACTGTCTTGTCTAGTTGCTGGAGGTTCAATAGGCCCACCATTTTGAAAATTCATAAACCCTGACATCTGTCCTGCCATACCTAATATAGGATCAGCAACTGTTTGTACATTACCATTAAAACCTTCAGTAGCTCCTATACCTTGTTGTAATCCTCTAGCTCCTTGCTTGATAGCTCCTTGTACATTACCTGTAGCAGCTCCTGTAGCAATACCTCCTGCTGCTTGGCCAAAACCTCTAGCTGCTAACTCACTAGGAGACAAGCTTTTATCTATAGCTCCATGTAATCCATACACTCCTTTTTGAAGCATACCTCCTACACCAGGGATAGTACCTAATGCACCCCCTAGTACACCTGCTCCTCCTGCAAGGATATCACCTCCAAGATTATATTCAGGTAAGTATTGTTTAACAGTCTGAGCCATAATTTATACAAATATACTAATTATTTTTTAAATAACCAAATTTTTAACGTAATACTTTATATTAGACAGCCCTTATCTAAAGGAAGGTCTAAAGGAATTTACAGCGTAATGTAATACCATTCTATTATTAGCTGTATTATCATAGGTTGCTTCTACCTCCATATACTTATCTCTAAGCCTTTCTCTATTAGTTGTAGATCTAGGAACAGCCATTTGCCATGTTCTTTCCTTTCTTTTAACATTAGTACCTATTGTAAGGGTTTGTAAACCTGTCTCTTGGTAGTCTGTGTTAAAAGTAATAGTATCTAAAGTATCATCTATACTAACACCTGTAGGAGTAGTTACTTCACTATGCCATGCAATGTTATCAAAAGTCTTTGTGTTTAATGGTAAGTCATTAGTTATAAACTTAAGACTAGAATCATATACAGTCCCATAGAAGGAACATCTATCTCCAATGTTATGTTGGTATACACTTACTCTATCTAAGTGATTAGGAGAGAAGATATGACGCTTATTGTGTGGGTATATCACACTCTTCTGATCATAGAAAGAAGTAAAGGCATCACCAAACTCATTAAAGGCTACTGTAAACCCATTAAATATAATATTAGCATTAGCTTTTAAGTTTAACGCTGTAGCTGTAAAAGCTGTAGTTACCTCATAAGTATCAAACCCATCTACTACTAGATCACCTACTTGGTATGTTGAACCTATATTAAACACTTGTGGCACAGTTGTTCCTACAAAAGTAAGTACTGCTTCATTATTAACACTATCATAATAACCTGTAATACCTCTACCAATAAGAGGATTATCACCATCAGCAGCATCAGGAAGCCTTACTTCCCACTTTAAAGTATCATTGAAGTGTGAGTATAATCCTTTAATATCTGATAAAGGTTCTATACCTGATCCTGTGAATCTATAAAACTTATTAGTGTTAATGTCTAACCAGTATAAAGATTTCTTACCAGTCACAATACCCCATTGATGTTTACATCCTATAGAGGTTGAAGCGTAGGTAAAGTCATGTAATACATTCCCTTCTCCTAACTCTAGGTTAATACCATCAGAACCTTGTACTACAGCTCTAGGATTAATAGCAACCATAGAGACTGCACAATCCTGAAAGGTAATCATAGAGTCATTTAATATAGATAGTTTATTTAAAGGTCCATATAACCCTTCTAAGTCAAGGAAATTATTAACCCTAAAGAATGTCCAGCTGTCTGTAGACTCACCATTAAACTTAATATCTGAGGCATATATCCTAGTATCAAATTCATTGTTCAGTATAAACTCTAAAGGTTTAGAGAAATATGAAATAGTATTATCCGCTAAAGAATATACTTTATTATACTCAAAGTCTTCACCTAAATCTATAGTTCCTGTTAATGTTTGGTTATTACCATCAGTAGTACTATTAGTACCATCATCTAATAGACCATTAGCAAATGGATACTTGTCAGTTCTTAAGTCTACATTAATAGGAGACTCTACAGGAAAGCCATATACTTGAGCCATTTTAGTATGTTCTACATCTAAAGCTAAAGTAGTATCCCATATCTTAATAAACTTCTGTGTATCAAATACACCCATAGATATATCACCACCTTGTACATCAAATGTACTGCTTAGGGAACTATCATCATTAACAGCAATAAAATTACCTGTTCCTATATATATGTTGTTGGCTCTTTGTGCATAAGTATTACCACCATATTGAGCAACCAAATCTCTTACATAGTTTACAATGTATTGATTGTATTTCCAAGTAGCCCCATTCAAACCACCAGAACCCACATACGTATGTATACCTGTAGGGGTAGTGAATACGTCATCATCATACATTCTTACTAGAATAGTCTTCTCACCATAAGCACCATTAATAGGCGTAGGCGTGGAAGTCCTAAATACCTGTGAAGTTTCATTTCTAAATTCTGTTCCATCAGGAAGTACTACAGCTCCTCTTCTAGGAACTTTAAAGAATTCTCCTATAAACCTAACCTCATTATCAGCAGGGTCTACAAAAGCAGTAGGAGCTTGTCCATAAAGGTTACCTCCAGCACTCTCTTTATATACTTTTCTGATATTTATACTATATTCATCTTCAGTACTAGCTGCAGGAGTAGGTCTATAGTTATCATCTAATATACCACTTACAGCTATTGTAGTAGGAGTATAAGGGAATGTAGCATTACTATCAGTTATAATAGCATTATCACATCCTAATACATCTACTGTTTTAATTTTATCTCCTGTTTTAAAATCAATATTATCAGTTAACATATGATCTGGAAACTGAATAGTCATATAACTTAAATCCTTTGTTTCTGCTGCAATAGAAGCACTAGCTGGAGTACCTCCTCTAGGGTCAGTTAAAGTAGTTAAAGGCGTATTTTGATCTCTATGATTACTACCTGCAAACATATAAGTAGTAAGAGTCTCTAAATCATTAATAGTACTAGACACATCTACACCTCCTGCTTCATCAATATCAATCTTAGCCCCAATAGGAAAGGCTAAACCTTGCCCTACAATAGTTTTATCTGCATCAGTTCTATCTACTCTTACAATAGTATATCCTGAAATCTTATCTTTTAAGTCCTGTGTAAGAGTCACATCAAACTCTACATAAGGAATATTCATCTCATAATTAATAGAGAAACTAGTATCAGGAGAAGCCTGTCTAATAGTTTTACCATCAAATGATCCATTAATATAGTCATCAGTACCATATACAGATCTACGTGAATCAAATACTGGGGGTATTTTAACATCAGCAATCCAATTGGCAAAGCCAGGATTACCTTGTTTATCTAAAAATACTATAGCAAACCTATAAGTTTCATCTCTCATGTAACCCCTAAGTAGATCAAACATGTGGGGATTACGCATACCATCAGGGAATACAGCAGACTGTGGGTAGGTTCTACCTTCACTTAAGTCTATATCTGTAGTAGTATTAGCCCCTACAGTTCTCATAGGTAACCCTTCATACTCAGAACCATCAGTAAATAATATCTTTTGGTCAGCTTTTAAAGTCCTAGTTTTTATCTCAAAGGATATATTAGGCCCTGTACCTCCATACAAAAACCCTCCATCCTTAAACTTGTATACATCAAAGTCATCATTAATAGCATCATCAGTCTCTTCTACATCTCCAAATTGAGCTGAAGTCCTTACTACCCCATCAACGCTAAAACTTCCTGCACCATCAAAACCATAAGCTCTAGTATCATAGTCACCTATATCTATAGCTTCATTCCTAACATTCCCTACAAACAATCTGTTATCCTTTGCAGCTAATGTCTTAGCATGTGTAAAAGTGGTGGTGGCTAACCTGAATTCATCAACAGTTAACTCTATAGCATTCTGCTCAGAGCCTGTATGTGTAAAGGTTAACTCACCATTAGCAGGGATATTCTCAGTAAATAAAGCAGTTACAGTAGGTTCTGTAAACTCATCTTTCTTATACAAAGCTACTATCTCAACAAAGTCAAAGTCTGTATCTAGATTTTCAATCTTCATTTGTACAGCTTTCCCTGTGGTTTGTTCACTATCACCCCCTACATACTCCCAATAGTTGGTTGTAGTCTCAGGATAAGGATTAATAGGAATTATTCTAGATAGTCTTGAGAATGATGTTTCACCACCACTTGAAGCTCTTAGTCTATAGGCATACTGATACACTCCAGTAATTAAAGAACCTCCTGTAGTTATCTCTTGTAAGACAGCTACTGAGTGATCTATTACAGGTAATAAATCTAAGTTCTCTATAGGAGTACCAAATGCATTACTATCACTAATGTTTAAAAACCTTACCTTATTAAAGTTATCAGTCCAATACACCTTTTGAATCTCAGCTGTTTCATATCTAGCTAATGCTTCTATAGGATGTAGTATAGTGAAGTTAATATTGTTATTATACACTAGGGTAAGTGTAGTATTTCTAGTTATAGGGTCTATAACCAATCTCCATATTTGACCAGGGCCACCTACTGCAGTATCATCATTAGTAGTAAATAATACTATATCATCTCTTAGGGCAGACCAGCCTATGATTTGTAAACCTGATTGTGGAGCTACTGAAGAAGATAAACCAATTAATTCAGGGCTTAATAGAGTTACTGAGAATGTAGAAGATATTGTAGTAGTAGTAATAACAATCATATCACTCTCACTAGCATAAGCTACAATACCAATAGCATTGAAATCTAGATTGGTATTAATAGCATCTACTAAAGAATCTCTATAAGTAGAATTGTCTATACCATCAACTGCTAATACTTCATTATGGGTAGTAGTACCCACAGTAATCTCTATATTAACATTGGCTGGAAAAGGATCAGTAAAATCAGTTTGAAATTCAAATACCTCCATAGTTTGAGGTATTGTAAAGGACAAGTCATTACCTTCTATATTGACTAAACCACCTGTAGCTATACCCTCCTCATCTGTGACAGGTCTAAAATTGACACTATCAAGAGTAGTATTCTTTGTATGAACAACCTTAGAGAGATCCTTATTCATCCCCCCTTCAAAAGTATTTACAGTAGCTTTAGGCATTATTTAATTCTTCTTCTTTGTTGTTGACCAAGATTTTTGAATCCTGCTTTGTGATGATTATAGCTTTGGTAAGTCCTAAGCATTTGATTCTTGATAGATTCTAACTGATCCACAGAATGTAGTTTAGCTTTATTAGCAGCTTTACCAACATACCATGCCCATTCTTGTTTAGAATCATCGTATAACAATCTTTTCCCTTGACTAGCAGGTTGTTTTCTCCACTCTATATAATCAAGTTTCATACTTAGATACTTTTTAACAGCTTCTTTATAAGAAACCATATCAGGTATTAAAGGTAATCCTTCTTCATCTACAGGGAATTCTAAATAAGCAATACAAACACTACCTTCTTTTTGAGATAAGGTTAAGCAGTCTGCATTAATATCATAGGTTATATCTACACATGGTAAGCTACTAAACCTACCTGCATCAAATTCATTACCAAAACCATCAATATAAAAACCTGTAGAGATAGCCCCACTTACAGGACCTACATTAGAAATACCTGAAGTAGTGTTTTCACCTGTACAACATTCACCACTTAGAAGGTGGTGGAAGGAATCTCCTGAATATCTAGCTGCAAAGCCATTAACAGAGATCTGCTCAATCCTATGTAGATTACAAGGAAGCTTAGCTTTGAAGTCTTTAATCTCTAGATCAGGATTATCACCAGGACCAGTAACTCTTCTTCTATATTGTAAAGGGTGACCAATTAAGTTTAAGGCGTCTACAGACCATCTAATTAAATCTTCATATACAGGGTTGTAAGTATATCCATTATCTGCATATAATTCTTCTATGATTTGTTTAACTGATATGTATTGGCCTAGCATAATTATAAGTAATAGTCGATTTCAAATTCGTTTTTAAGGATATACGCTAATTCTCTAGATAGATCCCTTGCAGGTTTAAAGTAATATACTGTTTTATTCTTTACTCTTGCAATTGATTTGTCCCAGTATAGTTTATACTTATACCCATTTCTGTGATCATTTAAATGATACACAAGCTGTTTATTAAGCTTAGCTTCTTCATTTTCTTCCCATAAGTCCTTAGTTGCTTTCCAATCAGGGCTAAGCTTATTAGGTTTCTTTAGATTAATCTTTCTCTTTCTAACCCTAAGAGACCCTAGATTACATGGGAATTTTACTTCTGCAGAGTCGTATAAAAGAGTTTTAACAAGTTCTTTATTAAAGTCATTAAGTATCTCTGAGTATACTTTATAGTTTACTTGTAAGCCTTCTAATACTTCATCAGTATATAATGAATAGATGCTTGCTAATGTGTTATCTGATTTCTCTAATGCTGGCATTACTTAGTTACATTTGGTTGAGTATCATGATCTGCATTCCCAGTATCATCTGTAGGGGCTTGTGCAGCCAATCTTATATTAGTATTAAATATCATCTCTTTAAGAGGTTCTATCATCCATGCACTAACAGGATAAAGAGTATCCTCAGTGTAACAAGGTTCCCCTTCACAAGTGCAAAACTCTGCAACTTCCTCTGGATATTGGAACACACCATCTAAAGAAATAAGTTCTATTGTATTTACAACATCAGAATCTGCTATAATATAGATATATTCATTATGCAGAAAAGCTTTTGGGATATGCTTAGTAAATCTATTGTTACCAGCAAATTGAGCTCTACTATAAGGGATAAAACTAAAAGGAGTAGAACCCACGATAGCAGGTCCTACTCTTGTTATTAGATTTTTATTATGAAGCTCTATTGTGTTTGGTATCTTCTTTACAGTCCTTAAGATTGTACAACCAGCTGCATAACAATTACACTCTGAAGCATCCACAGGAACCACTTCTAAACACCCTAAAGTCTGTACAAGATCAGGATTAACAGACCTATTCTTTTCTAAGTCTCTCCTAATAAGTAAAGATCTGGTATTGTCTACCCAAAACCCTACCTGTCTTAATGAGATATTTTCATCATCAGATTGTTTACCACCTCTTACAGTGTTTAGAATGTCAAATACTAAGTGATTCTTTGTAACCATTTATCTTATTTTAGTGTCATAGGAAGCACTAATGGTAGTGTGCCTTTATCAAGTACTACCCCACAAGATATAACTGGTTTTTTAAATCGTTTACCATAAGCCATTGCATAAGATGTTCTATCAATACCACATCCTACTTGCATGCCAAATATCTTAAAGTTAGAACCTACAGCAAACTCAACATAAGATTGTGTATGTGTATGTCCTTGTACTTGTGACTGTAACTCATTCTTCATTTTGGTTCTAGCAGTTCCACCTTCACCATGATTAAAGTTGATACCAAACAACTCAATTTCTTCTAGGAATTCCCATCCTGGAGTACCTAGTACTTCATCATATGCTCTTACCCATTTCTTAGATAAACCTGCAGATTGAGCTTTTCTATAAGCCATTCTGTCATGATTACCAATAAGTACTGTTGCTTCAGGAAACACTTTGTACCATTTGGATATCTTATCAATAGCTCTTTCTAACTCTTCTCCTGCTGAATAACCATCAGGATCTGACTCATGATATGATGAAAAGTGATTATCAATAACATCACCAATGAATATTACTGTACCACAATCAAATCTTTCTTGTTGAAATCTACAAAACTCTAAATAACCCTCTAATGTGAATGGTTCATGTAGATCTCCTATTACTAATATATTATCAGGATTACCTTCATAAGGCTTAGGAAGCCCTTTAAGCAACTCTTTTTTAGTTTCTACCTTAGCAATTGCTCTTTGATTTTTATACTCTAAGAACTCTTTATATAAAGGATCAGAGTCTGCTGGCTTTTCTCCTGTACTAATTATAACTTTGTCAGTTAATTCTGACTTAATTTCTTCTATAGTTGACAAAGGTACATTAAATTTAGATGCTAACTTTGCCTTACCCCACTTCTTATATCCAGGGTTGTTAATTAAAAACGCTTTAATATTTTCTTTCTTCATAATAAAATTTTAAATCTGTACAAAGGTACTAAAAATTATTGAGAATTGCAAATATTTTAGCTATTATTTTTTGAGTTTATGGATCTCAGCAATGATTTCTGTTTTGTTTTCTGCCATCTGAACTTTTAATGTAGCCATGTCAGCTTTAATCTCTGACACTTCTTCTGCTAGCTTCTCTGTTTTAGTCACAGCTTCTTTTTTACTTGCGTCAATTCTATTATGAAGAGTCTTATTTTCTTCTTTTATATTGGTTATTTCATTTTCCATAACAGCTACTTTAATTTTTACTGCATAAAAAGTCCCTGCTAATGCCAATAATGATATTACTAATGAACCTATTACCCCTGCATTCTCCCACATCATTCTTTATTTTTTTGATTTCTATTATAAATTATCCACCCAAAAGCTCTACAGCCTGCGTATCTAATATGGTTATCTACTATAAACCACTTCTTTCTGTTATTAGTAGCTTCTGACCATAAGAGCATTTCTTTGTCAGCAAACTTTCTATTATAAATTAAACTCCTATATAGATAATCATGTACCAAAGCAGCTATCTCAAAATCACCATCTGGTGGAAGTAACCACCACAAAGCTCTAGGAGTACTACTTAAGTCCCATTCAAAATCCTTAGGGATAACTATTACTGTATTATTAGATAGTTTTATATTAACATCTTTTAGGAGTTTATATTTTCTCCATTTATTTGTAGGATGATATAAGCGCTCTTTCTGGATGACTCCACCCTTCTCAAGCTCTTCTCTTACGTTATCTAATGTTATAATTCTCATTATAACTCAGGATCAATAATAGTACAATTACCTACACCTACAAAAGTCTCAAGATGATCCTTAAGAATTGTTAGGGCAGTAGTGTTATTTAATGCGTCAAATTCTATTTTAGTTAAATCATCTTTCTTATAATTAAGATTAAATTCATCAACTAAAGGAAGTACTATACCAGAATCATCTTTCCACTGTTGATGTGTTCTACTAACGTATAATCCATATTCAACTGCATATGTGGCCACATTCCCAGCCCCATCAGAAGGTAATCTCTTACTTGTGAAATCACATGTAACAACAGCTCCTGAAGCAACAGCTACTCCACCAATATGTAATATTGCATTTACTTGTATCATTTTCTTTTTTATTAAATAGGTTGACTTAATATAGGAGTTACTAGATCAATTACTCCTTGGCTGAAAGTATTATCTATTGGATCAGCCCAAATATTTTGCAAAGTAGCTTTTTTACCCATCTTAAAAGCTTGAATTGCAGCTTCTTTTAGTTCTGCATAGTCTTGAAATTCAGCAGTTGCTTGATCTATATTTGCCTGAGAAGGTACTCCTCCTGCAATTTCTACAGCTCTTTCTGTAAGACCTGCAGACCAAGCCTCTTCAAGAATACCTTTATTTTCTTCATAATTAACTCTAGCAATATCTTGACCATCAGGAATTTCCTTCATAGCCTTTACTTTTCCTCTTTTACTTATAGTAAGAACATACCTCACTCCGTCTGCATCTGTTAATATTATACTTTTATTTGATACTTGAACTCCCATAATTATACTTTTAATATTTCTATTCCTATTACCCAAACATTTCCACCATAACTGTCTGCACCTGCTCCTGTAGAGTTTCTTTCTATACTGAACATTAATTCGTCATCTCCTAGAACTCCTCCTGTTAAATTTGTTCCAAAAGTATGTTCATAAATCTGTCCTGAAACTTCTGAACTAACATCAATAGTTTCATTAATAGTAGTACCTAAACCATCAGTATCATCTCCTATTGTAACAAGTTGATATTGTAAATTAAGTTTTACATTATCAGTACCTCCACCATTACTAGACAATTGGTATCTAATTTTAATTTGAAGATCAGAACCATCATAATCTACACCTGCATTCCTTAGAAGCTTATTAACACTCCACTCATCATCAGAAGAACTATCAAAAGACCATTGAAGTCCTCCTCCTAAAGCTCTTAAAATACTTACTCCTGAAGTGGCTCCTTCTCCTAAGTTAATTTCAGGTGGAAACCATTGTGCTGGATTTTCTTGTTCTACACTATCTATTATTAATTTACCCATAATTATGAAGTTTCTCCGTGTTTAGTGGCAGTCCAATGAACTTCCGTTAAATCGTTAATATTATTTACTCCCATATTAATTATAAAAGAACCTGCAGCTACAGATTCAACTATAGGGACATAAGAAGTATCGTTTATAGTTTCACATATAACAGATATTGAATAATCAGCATCAGCAAAAGCAGTACCAAAAGTTACTGTTGCTGTTTTTGGATTTCCTGTAAAAGTAGCGTTAACTACTCTTCCTGACTTAGTAAATAACGTCCTTCCTTCAATATACTCTCTTGTAGTTAAGGCTGTAACTGCTGCAGCATTAATCTCAGCAATAGTACATGTTGAAGCATCAAACACTCCATTAGATTGTACAACCCCTATTTCTGTATTCCCAAAAAAGAAAGATAAATTACCTTGTCCCCATCTAATTCCTCCTAAATCAGGATTTATAGGATGATTTCTACCATAAGAGATTAATTGATAAATATCTGCATCTGAATTTTTAGATTCAATAATAGCAGCCTTTTGATCAGATGAAGATTGATGTGCTCTAATAGTGGCATCAATACTTCCTGCACTTGCTTCACTAATAATTCCTTCTCCTGATAAGTACTTCGCATGTAATGCTGAATCAATACTTGTACCAGAGGTATGTCCTGAACCAACACCTACATTACGAGCATTACTGACTTTAAGAGCAGGAAGATTTCCTGAAGATTCAACATATAAAGCATATGTAGTATTTAAACTATCTGCTCCTTTAATTTGAAATTGTCCATTTTGAACAATTACTGGCCCTACTGCAATTCTATTATCATTAAATATTTCTATAGAGGTTGTGCTAGTGCTGTTTTGTAATAATAATTGTGAAGTTGCAGATGTTGCTCCTGTACCTTTAGCATGTATCATAGCATCTGGAGATACTGCTAATGCAGCTGATCCACCTAAGTTAATTCCTATAGCTCCTTTACCAGCAACTGTAAAATAAGTTGTTGCGACTATTCCTGCAGATAGGTAATGGCTTGAAGTATAATCTACAGTAGAGGTAAGTATAAATGCTGATTTATTATTAACACCATCATTTCTAGTATTACCTAATTGGAATTCAATATTAGAAGCTCCATTAGCTGTTTGGATAAAATCATACCCACCAGAAGTTAAGTACATGTCATTAAAAGGCCTTGTGGTAGTACCTATTGTAGTACCTCCTACAGAGAATGGTCTAATAGCAGAAACATTAAAGGAGAAATCTGAAACAGTTCCAAGACCTTCAACTCCTGCTCCACTAATACCATCATCAGAATAAAAAGCAAAGCCATTTGCATCATTAGTGACAAGTCTAAAAGTTGTAGTTCCATTCCTAGAATTAAGTAGTAGATCAGTATCACCACTTACAGGATCATTAAGAGTTAATACATTTTTAAAAGCATCTCTATTTTGATTCTCAATAAACAGTAGATCACCATCAGTATCAGATACAATATTAAATACTGCAGTTGTTCCTGAAGCAATGCCTCCTTTACTAAATGTTATACTGTCTGTAATAGTGGCTATTCTAGCTGCTCCTATAGTGTCATTAGCAGTATATAAAGTATCACCTCCAGAAAGATCTGCTATAGTAGCAAATACATTCCCTGCACTGGGAGAAGCAGCTCCAATAGCTGCATTGAATTCGTCAATAGGTAAATACCTTGATATATTGCTATTAGCTGTACTCATCTTATACTATAGTTATAATTACTAATTCTGTTCCTGTGCCATCATAGGCAAATGCTGCTAAGGTATCTTCTTCACCTCCTGCTACAAAGCTAAAAGATTCTCCTGGCTTAATATTATTAGTTCCTCCTAGAATATCTCCATCTGCTGCTCCTGCATTAAATACAGTGATGCTTCTAGCACCTGCTGCAATTGGAGAGCCTGTAGTATCAGTTCTTCTAGCAATAGCTTGAGTCCTAGCAGTTGTAGCTAAGGATACTGGTTGAGTTTCTGTTAGGTCTGCTTTAAGCTCTAGTTCTGTTAGGATTGAAGTCAAGATTGCTGTAGTATCACATACCCTTAGATCTCCAGGAACTGGTGGTATCACTACTGTTCCAGTAGCGTCTACATAATCTATAGTTATAGTATCATCTGTCTCATCTTTTTGCATTCTCATGAGATAGATAATACCTGTTGTGATATCTCTAACACATTTAACTTCAAAATCAAAGTCTTTGGCAAGTTCTGCCAATATCAATAATTGAGTAGCTTCAGTAGCCCCAGCACCAGCTGCAGCAACCATTTGATGTAGTATGAGATTTCTTTTATCGTTTGAAGTTGTTACTCCTCCTCTGTTTTGGCTCATTACTTAAATTTTATTAGTTTCTTAAATCCTACATTATGTGTACCATCAATGAGTCCATATCTATAGGAGAATAAATTATCTTTCTTATCCTTAAAGCTTATTGCTGGGGAGATATTAAAAGTATTATTCCCACCACCAACTTCTAAACCTAGGTATGCTTGTCTAGTTTTAAGTACTAGTTCTGTAGTGTTAGTAACAATTCTATCTACAAAAATAGAATCTGTTTTCAATATATACTTAGGAAATTTAGGCACATAAGTAAGTTTCTGATCTACGAGTACACCATCTACTTTAGAGTGAATAGTTCCTACAATTAGAGAATCCTCATAAGGATTGTCATATACATTTAATTGAGTTATAGTGTCGTATACAGGGATTGTTACAAACACAGGAGTTTCTACTTCTATAGAATCATAAAAAGGCACAGTATCTGTAACAGTCTTATAATTATAATAAGTAGTAGTATCAGTAGTTTGATTTAACACATGATACTCTCCTTCAGGACAAGGTTTTTCGATAATCCTATTCTCTTCACATCCTTTAAACAAGAATACGCAAATAGCTCCTACCACTACACCTGCTATGAAATCCTTATATACCATTAATTAGGTTTAATAAAGCCTAACATTCTTAGGCCATGATTTTTCTTAAAATCTATTTTTCTTTTCTTTTCTGCTACAGTATAGCCTTCTCTACCACCTCTAGCATTAGTATTACCTTCAATGGTTTTAATATAACCATTATCTAACACTTCTGCAACAATAGCTGCATGCCCTGTTGTTTTTGCTTTACCATCTCTATATGTTTGCCATATAACAACATCTCCTGGTTCTGGAGTCTTAGATGTCCAACCAAGACTTTTAAAGTGTCTAAAGGTTCTTACAGTTCCTGCAGAGAACTCTTCATCAATTATTTCAGTAGACTTATTAAAGTCTTTATAGGCTAATACCCAACATAATTCTGTAAATAGACAGCACCACGCATAACCATCTTGGAAACCTACAGAGTCCATCTTATCCTCAAAATCTGCATCTTTGAAGCCCATGTTACCTTTCTTCTCTTCTTGACCTATAAAGTCATAAGCGTAACTCAATATTCCTCCTCTAAGTGTTTCCATTAATATCCTTCTTTTCCTTTTATATACTCTAAGCTCTTCTCTAAGGTCCTCAATCTACTTTCATGGTCCTTACCTATCTCCATAGCTCTAGAGTATCTCTTATCGCTTCTTTGAGCTTGTAATTCGTGTTCTGTTGCTAACTCTTCTTTAAGGAGTTTAATTTCCTTATCAAATTTTTCTGTTAGCGTTTTAATTTCTTCTTTGTGAGCTTTCTCGTTATTCTTTATATTCTGTGTATTATCCCCTACTTGATAATAATTTAATATTAAAGCTATTCCAAGTATTGCTAAGTGAGGAGCATACTTACTCGCTGCCTCCTTGAATGTCATCTTTATCTGATTTTCTAAAAGAATCTCCAAAAATATAACCTGTACCTATAGATAGAATACCTGCTACACAAGTAGAAGCTAATCCTTCCATATCTTCTTTTACACCTGCCATAGCTAGAAACCCTAGGAATACAATAACCCCTAAAGCTAATTTAAATCTGGTTTTCTTTGTGCTGTTTAAAAATTTCATATTAACAAGTTTCTAATTCTGCTTCTGGTAATGGGAAGCATATATCACAATATTCTGCAAACTTTTCAAATACATCATCTAATACACATGTATCAAAGATGTTAATGTCATCTTGTTCTGCTGTAGTTAAAGTATCATCTACAGTATAACATTTAAGTACTTCTAATAAAATAATAAAATATTCAAATAATTTAATCTCCTCTACACATGCAGTCCCAAACCTTTGTTTATTCCTGATTACTGTCGCCTTTTCAGCAAGACAGCAGCCAATGAGCTGTAATCTAACATCAAAATTTTGTTTAGGTAATTTAATCATTATGCTATTTTAAAAATCATCCAAGAGAACTGCTTAGTGCTAATGTTATTAGCATTGTTCTTTAAGACTTTAACTTCAATGGTTTGACCATTAGTAACAGTTCCTTTATATACAAAACTGTCTGTAGTATAAAAAGGCGCTGATAAAGTTCCTTGTACTGAAGGTCCCCAGTTGGCTACTTCAACACCACTTACGAATAATTTGATGTTACCACTAGCATCTGGATCATAAGTGTCAAGTAGATTAATCATTACAGCGTATTCACCATTAACCCCTGTAAGGGTATGACTCATACCTGTAACTACAGTATCTACACCATTTACCCAAGAGATATCTACAGCCTGTAGATCAAAGTGTTCAAATACTACACCATCAGAACCATCTGCACCTGCAGGACCTGTTGGACCTGTAGCACCAGTTGCTCCTGTAGCTCCTGTGGCACCTGTTGGGCCTACTGGTAAACATGTACTGTTGCAATCACACATAAGTTTTTAATTATTAAGTTAACACTAATTCAATGTCTTGAGTCCTTGTTCCACAAGTAGCAGTTGTAAAAGTAAGAGTAAAAGTATAAGTACCTACTGCAAGTGCTCCACCTGTCCAGCTTATCTGTAAGGCATTATTAACACCTGGGGTAGACTCTGTACCAGGAATAGTTAAAGTAGCCGCTGTAGGACCTCCTATTTCACCCATAACAAAGCTAGGATCTGGTGGGCTAGTAAATGATATAACAACATCTTCTGAACAGTTGTTTCTATCTAGCCATACACCCATATCATCTGCAGTACCTGCTGCTGCATCTCCTCCTAATAAGGAATGCCCTGGATTAGCTACACCGTCTGTAGCACTTGGAAGTAATAGGTTAAATGAGTTATTAACTCCTACACCTAGATTACCTATAAGAGTCCAAGTAGCTCCTATGTATTCATATACATCATTAGTATCTAGGTCTACATAAAAAATTTGATTGTTAGTTGGAGCTGCTACTGGAACACCATTTCCTGATGTCCAACCAAAACCAATTGGTCCTTGAGGACCTCTACTGCAACATGAAGTACAATTACACATAAAATTAACAATTTTTACACTGCTCTGGGTCAGTTAGTCTGTCTATAATATCTATTAGGTCTTGGAATTTATCTACTTTACCACAGCAAGCTGCTGCTTTTAAAGCTAGTAAATATGTCCAAGCTAGTAATGCTTTATCCAATTCATTATTTGGTTTTCCTGCACATGGATCACAACCACAATCTATATCTAGAGTAGCTATTAAATTATTAACAGCTGTAGCTGTGTTACAGTAAAAGAAAAAGGACTTCGGTGTACTATAGCTACTGGCTGTAGTGATAGTCCACTCAATGTAATATACACCATCTGGAATAGCTGAACCTGCAGCTAAGCCTATTTGTGAAGGTAATACAGTGACTGCCTGATCATTTTGAACTTCTGTAGTAATATCAATTGCATACACTACATTGTTAGGATCAGTAATATTTAACGCACTAGCAGTTACATCTCCCCTACCATCATTAGGGAATCCCCAACCACCTGTGTTGTCACTATTATTATAATCTCCTGTTAAGTCAACAAAAGTTAACTCATCACAACAGGAATCAATACATACATTAAATTTGGGTTCTAGCATGAGAAAAGTATAAGGGCAGAGTTAGACCCTGCCCATTATTAAATTACACTGCAATCGCAGCAAAAGCTCTATTGGTAGTTGCAATCCAAGGATTCAACTGTGCCAAAACATCTGCAGTTTGAGCTGCTGTATCTGGCAATACAAGTAGAGTCATTACTCTAGAAGGTTTAGTTCCTGAAACTGGATAGTTTTCAGAAGTGTCAAAAGACTCAATGGCAATAACATCGTAAGTCTCACCTACAACAGCATCAGAAGTACCTTCTGGCGCAGGGTGATGAACTCTGTTAATTACACCATAGAACCCATTTGCAAACCATTCATGTTCAGCAATTTGCTCATACACCCCTTGTCCTAGATCTCTAGGTGTTGGTGTAGTGTTGTCAGTAGTACCAAAGCCTGATAGTTGGATATCAAATAGCATTTTGTTATACTCGCGGTCTCCTAATTTAAAATCAAGAGGCTGACCAGTAAATTCAATACCAAAGTTAGCACCATCAGTAGTCTTAACTACAGCAGCTTCATAAAATTCAGAAGCTTCAATAAGTGCGATAAACGCATCTACAATAGTTTCTTGAGTATCTGAAGCACCAGTAGTGTAATAGAAAGCACGCTTATTAAGCTGCTCTGACCACATTTCTTTGTCTTGCTTGTAATTAATTGTTAGTTTGTAATCGTTGTAAGGTAATACATCAATCGCACCTGTAGCACCATCAGATCCTACATAAGATACTTGCTCTACTGGAGCTCTATATGATGTACCAGTAACACTGATGATATTATTACCATCAATAACTACTGAAGGTTTTAGACCATCTGTGCCTGCACCTCTTCCTTGTACAATCTTGATAGTAGGACTTTCAAGAGTTGTATCACCAGGAGTTAAAGGAGCATCATTTTGATCTAAGATAAGGATTTCACCGTCAGCTATATAAGTAGCACCTGTTGCAGGGTCAGTAATCTGAATCCCAGCAGTTCTAGCGATATCTTTACCAATTAAAAGTTTAGTTAAATTATCTGCTTTAAACATTTTTGTCTATTTTAATTTGTTATTATTAATTATTAGGATCTCAATACAATGTATAGATCACCTACTACAGCTGCACTAGGCTTAGTACCTGCAGTTACTACTGTTTCAAAAACTGTTGTTCCTGCTGCTGCTGGGATTTGCACTAGTAAGTCTCCTACCAAAAGACCACCAAAGTCTGTAGTAGTACTCACAGAGGTTGCTACAATTGCATCTTGTACATGTGAACCAAGACCATTTAAATAATCCACTACTGGATTAAAGTCTTGTGCACGAACATAGATATTATTGTTTACGCCACCTGTAAGCCTTTCTTGTCTTCTTACTACCGCTACTCTTTGTAAATTTGGCATAATTATTCTATTTCATTTAATTCATTCTTATTAGTCGGATATCTTGGAGACTCAATGCCTTCAAGAGCGTTTTTCACAGCAATAGCCACAATCTCTCTGTGAGTGTGATTAGACAGCTCACAATCCTGATCTGCTAAAGGAGTTTGATATATAGAGCCTTGTTGTATTCTGATTGGTTCCCTAGTGTACCTTAAATAATATCTAATTAAGGTTTCATTAGCTGAGGGTACTAATTCAAAAGCTTCAACATTGTTAACTCTTTCATATCCTAGTCTATAAACTACAGTCCTGTCAGGTTTATTAAATGGGTCTTTAATAATTCTATTGTACCTGTCATGTGTAGTTGGATCTACTTCTGGTCTTGTTATTACTGTACTGTTATTACAGTCTACGTAAGAAACTTCTACCTCTTCCTCCATAGCATGTCTATAATCTGTTGGTAAGTTTACAAAACTACCATTAGGCTTATTATTGCTATTTTGAATGAATGTAGCTGAATCAAAGTTTTTTGTAATGTTTTTTAAATCATCTAACCTTTTTTGTGTTTCCTCAAGTCCTTGTCTTTTTGGGTTACCCCCATAAGCTCTCTGTTCAATGAACTGTTCTTGAGCATTGTTTAGGAAGATGTCTACCTCCTCTGGAAGAAAGTTAGGGACAGACAAAGAATCAACTTTGTCCAGCCCTATCTTAAATTGTTCATGCATTTCTTGCACTGTCATATCTTAGACTTCCAGTTTACTTTTAAGAGTAATGTAAACCTCCTGATTTTCAGGGGCCTTTAAATATGCTATGGTATCTTCTATAGAATACCCAATGATGTCACCACCTTTAAGCATGTACTTAGAGCCACTCTTTACCAACGCATTTGCTGATAAACAGTTATCAATAAATAGTTTGGTTCTGAAATTTGGATCTTCCATTACTGCAACAAACCCTAATGGATCTACGTCAATAATTTTACCAATCTCAGCTTCCAACCAATCAGTTGATGCATCTTTAGAAGGTCTCTTTCCAGTTACCTTCAGATAAGCTGCCATATCCTCTGTATTCATGCCTCCAAAAACCTTATAGGCTTTTCTCTTTTCCTGAACTTTCTTACTCTCTACTTTTGCTTCTTGTTCTTGACTAGTCAATACATATTCCGCGAAAGGAGAATCTTTCTTTTCAGCCTCTGAGTTAGCTACAAGTTGGTGTGCTTCTAACACCTTAATAGTTAAAGCTTCCTTAGGATTCTTTTTATTAAGTGTCATACCATCTTTGTGAATCTTAATTCTGTAAGATGCCCAATAGTCTTTATTATATCTGGAAAGTGTACCAGCAGGCAGGTTGAGCTTGGTTTCAAAGAGTCTTTCATCTTCTTCCGTCAAACCTGTTACAGGAAAACCTGAACTATCTGCCTGTGGTAATATTTCCTCAAAACAATGGGTATAACGAAATTCACCATCATGTCCCTCAGGTAACCAGCCATTCTTACGAAATTGCTTTACAGTTACCACCTCATCTCTAAATTCTATCTCTGTCATTCGTTATAACTTTTAGTTATTTATTATTAGAGTTGTGTTGAATAAATTAATTCAGCACATGACATAGGGTTCTCTATAATCACACTCTGGTTACACATACAGTGTAATTCATAACCATCAACAGCAGAGGCAGCGCCTTTACTGAATGACATGTTAGGCCCAAGTGGAGATGTAGATCCCGCAATATGCCACATTAACTCTTTTCTTCCTTTTGGATATACTCTTCTAATATTTCGTTTCCCTTTATGAGTACCGAAGTTTAAGATTGTATATCTGTATGATTCTACAGGACCACCATCTGGGTGTTGCAATCTGTTAGAAACAGGATTGTCATACTCAGGTAAATGGATAAGAGTAAACTTGATACCCTGAGGTCCCATGAATTCTCTGTATTGTCCTTGGAATCCTAGATTTTGTCCAGAACCAGTGATTCTTTTAGAATCTAATGGTTGGAATCTAGCTGAATGGTTTTCTAAAGCTCTGTGGAACTGAACCATACCTCTCTCACCTGTCAAGGCCACAAAGTGTCTTTGATCTTCTGGTAAGATATTAATAGATAAGTTCAATAGCACATCCTCTAACCAGTCAATTGAAAATTGAGTGTAAGAGAATTTATAAGCTGGAGAAATTTGCTGACGAATACCAGCACCTTCAATGATAGGGAAACCTGTAGCTCCTGACATGTTGTACATATCAGATGGCCCTTTGTTAGATTCCGCATATAAAAGGTTTCTGTTCTTCTCCTTGTACCATTGGCACATGAATTCCCACTCTGCATACTGTGTCCAGATTTTGGTAGAGTTGTTAGACTTAGGGTCTAGCATCTCAATAACCAATGGTCTGTTGTGCATGTTACCAGGCACTGTATACGTCTTTCTCAAAGTAGAGAAGTGGTTACGCATTTTGAATGGAGAAGTGAAGTTGGTTTCACCTGCAGTCTTAGAAAGAGTACGCTCTTGTGGAGAGTATTCTTTAGACAATTGTCTACCAGCATCTAATAAAGTTACTGGAACAAATAATGTTGGATCACTTGTCATTAGGCTAACTCGGTAAACCCAGTCAGTACCATTTGAAATTGGTTCATCCATAACACGAACTGCAAAGCGTCTGTCGTCAAATACTAGCTTGTCTGTATATGCAAAGTATTTCTCTGGCATGATGATTTCAAACACAGTGTTATTAACACCTGGTCTGGCAGCATCTGTAGCATTAAATCCTACAATTGGAATAGCTTTTTCATCATCGCCTTTAAGATACCACTCAAAAGCAGCATCACTTGGTAATTCTTCTTCAGCTCCCATCATAGAGAATAAAGCATCCATACCTGCGTGAGAATACATTCCAAATACCCTAGACATAATATTAGAAACAAGCGTAGGCTCCTCATTAAATACAGTACCTAAGTGGTTATCTGTAGTAAGCCCTGACCAACTTTTTTGTTCGTAAACTTGTAAAGTATTAATCGATTGATTAGGCATTTTTCTTAGTTTTTAAATTTTAAATATTAAGTGCTTTCCTCGCAATACTCAAGTTCATCCCTTTCAAATTATTGGCTCTTTTGCTAGAACCAGACCCACTATTGGACGATGCTTTTTCTTTGAGGTTTCTAGTAGCTTTAGTCTCTGCTGCAGCAACTAGTGAAGAAAAGTCTCCTTTCATGATAGTAGCTAAATAAGCTACTTGCAAATCAAAGTCAGGATTTTCTCTTCTATATCTCACAATAGCATTTTCACCATTCTTATCAAGTTTGGTAATACCATTGTAAAGTTCTTTTTTCTGTTTTTCATTAAGCTCAAGGCCTGGTATAATTTCGTCTCTCTTATTAATATCTTCTTTAAGAGTTCCTAACCATTCATTATATTGCTCTCTGTCTTGAATAGCTTTTTCCTTTTCAGCTTTAACAAGTTGCTCTTTCTTGAAAGTTTCATGCTTTCTAATTTTAGTAAGAGCTCTTGCTGCTTGCTTTTCTAACAAACCTGAATCTTCATAGTCCACTAACATATCTTTAATGTCCTCTTCTGATTCACCTTGTCTAAAAAGGTTTTCAGCAATTAATTTTTTTTGTAGATCTTCATTACCATCTAATGAATCATCAGTAATAGAATCATAGTTATATGCTTCTTTTTCTGCTTGAAGTAATGCTCCCAATGGAACACCATCATCATAGTTGTCAAGTAATGATTTGATCTCTGCAGGTAAAGATTCTTTATAATCTTCAATACCTGTTTCAATTTCTTGTTTAGATTTAGCAGATGCTTTTTCTAAAAGCCAAGCGATATCTCTATCTTCTTCTGCGCTTAACTCATCTTCATCTAAAGCGATGATTCCTTGATCTGCAAATGCCTTAAAGAAAGCATTAGGATCATCATCTGTATCATCTGAGAGAGATGCACCTTCGTCACCTTCTCCATCTCTAATACCAATTTGTCTGGCTAGAGAATTATCTTCAAAAGGAGTATCTGGAGTATCTTCTACTACAGGGTCATTCCCTTCATTCCCTACTACGGGAGTTGTATCCTCTACTGGAGGAGTTTCTACTGGTGGAGTATCTTCTACATCTCTAACCTCAAAGCTACTTCCAGTAGCTCCTGTTGGAGTACCTAAAGCACTAATGTCGAGACCTTGTAAAGGATTTTCCATACTGTCATTAATATTTTCTGGCATAATTTAAATTTGGGTTTCTTTAACTCTTTTCTCTATCACGTACCCAACAAAAAACAAATATACTAAATAATTTTGTAAAATGCAACCTTTTTAACTAATATACATTTTAAATTATAGCGCTAACCTATTTTTTGTCATTCTTTTTCTTCTTGGCTTCAGCTTTTTTCTGCTTAAGCTCTTTCTCTTTTAAATCTTTCTGTTGTTTTAGCTTATCTCTTTCTAAGTTTAATTTATCCGCATTAAAATCAATTTGTGCTTTTAACTTTGCAATCTCTAATTGATCTGGAATTCCATTATCATTTGAATCTTGATCTTCTTGAAATTTAAAAGAATTAATTTCAGCAACTGTAATCTTAGTTTGGTTATCTGAATCAATCTTATAATAATCTTTCTGAAGTTCTTTTTCAGCCATTGCATTTTCTTGAGCTGCAATTTTCTCGCCTGCTTCAAGTTCTGCTTGTTGTGCTTGTTCAGTTCTGGCTTGCATGTCTTGCTCCATTGTCATAAGCTTAGACTTAATATCAGATAAGGACTCTGATGCATACACATCTGCAATAGATGACAACATAATCTTTTCATTCTGCATAGCAGCTTGTGTCATATCTTTAAGCATTTGCAATGCCTCAACATCTTTAGAAGCGTCTGATACAAATACTCCAAACTCAGAATTGTTAAACTCATTACCATCTACGCTAAAAAATACAGAGGCTAAATCATCAGTAACATACTGAAGTTTTTTACTTCCATCTTTCCACGCTTCTTTAGCTGCTTCAACTAAACACTCTAATACTCTTTTCTTAGTCCAGTTATGCACTTGAAACCATTTCTCTGTAATATGTGAAGACTGTACTGTTGCATGTCTCACACCCCCTACAGTTTCAGAAGCAGATACTGCCCCCATTCTTTGATCAGTAACTCCTGATAGTTCTTGTAGTTTAGTCTCAATAAATTCAAGTAATTGAACATGGCCTTGTATAGCTGCCCCTGTTTCTAGATCTAGGGACTTATTCTGGTTGGAGATATTACCAGCGAGTTTTCCAGTAGATTGACCTTTAACTCCTTCATTGAATGAATCAACAAATCCAAACTTCATTGCTGATGCGTAGTATAACCATTTCTCAATTTCCCATCCTTCAGGAATAAGAGCAAGGTCAATAAGCGCAATCTTACCTTGGTTGGCTGCAATCAATAGCTCTGTTCTATACCACATTGTAATATACAGATAGATCCAAGGAACTAATCTGTCCATAAGTGATACTGACTGAGCATTAGTAGCATTATATACAGTTCCAATATATCCAGACTTACAAGCTGAAATATTATCCATTCTTCTGAATTGCATTTTCTTAGGTCTGATATTAACATAAATATCTGCACCAATCTTAGTTCCTTCCCAATACTCGTTGATCCAGAACCATTTTATCTTTTCACCTGATAATGGCTTGTACTTCTCATCAACTACTGTACTTTGTTCAACACCATTCTCATCAGTAAATGTCAGCTCTCCTACCTTCTTTTTTGATTTCCACGTAACATAACACACTCGAATATTACCATCAGAATCATATATAGAAGAGTCATCTAATAGGGGAGAAGGGGAATCAGAAGTACCTATTACAGCTCTGTCAGGAAGTATAAAATTGCTTTGATTGATGGTATGGATGTTTGACTCTTCATCTTCTATTTTGTCAATTTGTGCAGGAGTTAAATCCTCATAGAAGTTGTCCACTATCTCTGAGATAGATAGCCACGTTTCTTCTACTATTACTTCTGCTTCATCCAGTATATCCAAGTTGTGAGGTAGGAGAGCATAAATCTCTACTGGGTTGCATCTCTTTACTAAAGGTTCGTTTGCAATAACTTCTACTTTGTAAACTTCCTCTCCTGCAAGTAATGCATCCTCCCAGCCTTTTTGGAATTTTCTATTTAAATCTTGTTGCTTCTTCAGGTAGTTAAGAGATTGTGTTGCCACATGTTCTCTCATGTCCTGATAATTATATTTATAATAATTTAAAATATCCTCTGGCTCTTGGCCTGACTCTTGTAACTCTTGTGCCTCTTCTGGAAGTATTGAAGATAAGACCTTAAGCTTAACTGCTTCCATGATCTCTTCTTTCCTTTGTTTTTCTTTTCTAGTAATAGCCTCTGGGTTAACAGCTCTTACTACATAGGAGAAGTGGCGCTTAGACTCTTCACCAAATAATAAATCAAAGATTGGTGTAGCAATAGGATAGTATTGCATGTTTGCTGGAAAATCAAAACCTTCATCTGCAATACCAAATGGATTACATACATACTCTAAGTCTTGTTTATCAAACTTACCATTATAAAGATTATAATTTCTAATCTTCTTATATCTAGGTGATCTCCTTGTATAGTCATATAGGGTAGTATAATGCAATGCTGCATCTATACAGTTCTCTCCCCAGTTCTGAGTTTTCTTTCTCAGAGAGACTTTTTGTTTAGGAAAATTTAAAAATGTGCTTGAGGCCATGTTACGAAAATAAATACAAATGTAGTTAAAATATTTCTAAAAAGCAAACATTATTATAAAATAACATTCTTAATTATAGCTAAAAGAATTTTTTCTTCTTTCTTAAGCCTTTATTAAAAAAGTCAGAATTACCAATATAAGTGTTTTTTGCTTTGGATTTTTCTCTTACTTCAATTTTTCTAGTCTCTTGTATAAAGTACATCACCATCATAAAAGCCATGACCCTATCAAAGTTACCATCAGTATTATAAGCTGCTAACTCTTTAATAAGAGGCAAACATCTTATCTCATGCAAATTAAGCTTCTCTGAGCCCTCTTCGTCATTATAAGGCTCTAGGAGCCATGTTTTAATTAATTCTTCACCATAACGCTTTAAAGACTTATTCATGTGCATACCATAGTTCCTGTTAACCCTAGTAGTTTGTAGAACGTCTTTAATGATCTCTGGTTGTTCTTGAAGCATATAAACACACTTCTTCTTCTCAAAGTAATCGTATATACCCTTTCTCTCATTCTCATAAAGAAGTCTAGCATTATAATATTTCAATAACTTCCTAACCTCTTCGTAATATTTATTGGCTGTCTCTGGTCTACCTGTATACTCTGCTACCACTTGTTTACTAAGCTTGTCGTAAACAATAGTCGAACCTAAGGAACCTGTACCTGCATCATCATGATCATAAGGGTCACAGCCTGCTATATATCTACCATACATTACATCCCCATACTCATCTTCATAAGGATGTTGGTATATAACTACTGCCCCTTCTACTCCACGTTTTCTATCTTCTTCTTTTAGAGGAAAGTGTTTAATAGGTCTTGCAGTAGGGTCTAGCTTCCATTCTACTTGGTCTGTATCAGGATTACCAACCAGCTTACCTATGTACTCTGCGTTAGCATACTTCTCATTACCATCAACTTCAGCTTCACGTTCTTTTAATAAGGCTATAGGGAATATGTTACCCACTTTACTTAAGAACATCTCTGAAGGCACTAAAGGGTAGTTAAGCATCTCAAGGTCAATAGCAGATGTATCTTTAGATCTCATCTTCTTCTCTCTGATCTTCTCCTTATAGGCTAATGCTCCTTCTATATCAGTATTACCATTCTCATCCTTAAACTGGTTAAGTCCATATATAGCTGGTACAAACCATCCTGTTTTCCTTTGGTCATTCTCCCAAGGGTTATCAAAAGCTAAGAAATCAAACCCTTCTGGATCATAGAACATTACTTGTGATTCTACAATTTTTTCCATATTACCACCAGTACCTAGATACACGCAAGAACCAAACTGATTCTCACCCTCCATCATACATGCTGTATTAGAACCATGAATAGTTAGGATATTAGGACATAACCCAACCTCTTCTACTACAATTACTGCATGACGACCACCAGCACCAGCTTCAGGATTCTCTGTTGTAAAGGTAACATGTTTTAAATTGGACTTAGTACCCTCTTTAATCCATTGTCCCCCAACCTTTTTATCATACCAATGCTGCCATAGGTTTTTACCATTATTAGGCTTTAGGGAGCCTGTCATCTCCTTATAGAATGGAGAAGGGGTAAACTCTGAACTATCTCCCCAGGAACCTGGTATATTGTCAATAGCTTCTTTTACCTTTGCTAATAAATCTGAAGACTTAGAAGAGAGGGCTGCACCCACCAATAACTCATTCTTAGCTGGATTATTTATTGATTCTTGCGTGTAATATCTTGCCCCATCAAACAATATTTCATATAGGATTATTCCAACTCCTACCATGAAACTTTTGCCAAACCCACGAGCCCCTAACATAAATAGGTTTGTAGCTTGGTTTTCCCATAAAGCCTGTCCATAAGGTTTAGAGTGTGTCTTTCGTAGATATTCCCTAGCTGTAATATAAGTTTTTACTTCACCTTTGGAATTATAAGCTGACTTGTCTATAGTAACTGAATCATCTGTTTCTGCCTCTATAACACTTCTATGACAAGTAAATTCATCGTCATCTTCAAATCCAGAGAAACCCCTAGCTTCTGCCCAGTTATAAAAGAACTCCCACTCAATATCCCTTAGGAAGGGTCTCATTCTTTTCTTAGGGGCTGTCTTTGGTGCATCAGGTGGGTTGTGTAGGATTGTACCAAAGTTTACATAAAAGTAAAGGTTGGGAGTCATCCAACGCCAACCTTCTTTATGCTTTTTAACATGTGCACTAAAGTCTCTGTCTTCTACCTCAATATCAGCTGCTGTAGAATCAAGTGACCAAAGCCCCTCTATACATCGTTGTTTATGCTTACGCCAATAGGCAACATAATCATTAGACTCTGGATGATAGGACTTTACTTCCTTTATTAGGAAATTGTTTCTGTTATTTATTCTTATAAAACTCATTAAGCTCTTGTAGGAGTGTCTTTGCTTATTTCTTGATTATAATTTATAGAAACTAATGATCTACCAATAACTTTATTAGATCCTCCATCTGCTGCAAATAAATGCTCTATAATTTTTACTCCAGGAACAAAGGTAATTGCTTCTGCTACATTATCATATTGTTGTGTTGTTACTTGTACTACACAACCTACACCAGGAATTTCCATTGCTTTAGTAGATTTCATCCACTCTTCTCTCTTTGAAGAAGCTTTACTAATTAATTTAAAAGTATCTCCATTGCCCCAAAATTCAATATCTTTAACTTGTTTTGTTGCTCCTTTTGTATCTGTATTATTTAATGTTTTCATATTCTTATGCTTTTACTTCTACTCCTGCTTCGTTAATAGAATCTAAACTTACTTTAATTTTTTCAAATATAATCTCATCATACTCTAAAGTATAATCTGTACCTCCTATGATAAGAATCATTGTTAATTCATCACTCTCTTCAATTAAGTACATTCCTTGTACTGCGTCTTCTGTAAAATAGAAGTCAGTATACTGTCTTTGATCTTCTAAGTTGAACATTTCTTCAACAGATCCTTCAATAGTAAATTTTAATTTCCCTACCATTATATAATTTTTTTCTCTGAAAGAGATTCTTTTCTATTACCTTTAGTCTTACCCTCTACTTCTTCTGCTGAGATCTTAGCTAATATCATCTCATACTGATCATACATAGCTGGATGATTAGTTATTAATGTATCAAACTTCTTAGCTTCTTCTAAGGTTAGTTCTTTGTAATCTATAGATAATAAGTATCTCTCTCTTTCTTCTAGTTTTAAATTCCAAGTATCCAAGGTTCTTTCAGCTTGAGTCATATTAAGCTTCTTATAAATCTTAATAGGTTCTTCTAATTCTTTCCAGTCAAAACCTTTGATAGTTATTATATCACTTTCTATAACTTTCTTCTTCTCAGCTGCTTTATATTTATATAACCTTGAGTCTGGATCAATATAAAAGGCTACAGCCCACATCTTTTGTGAGCTGCCTCTTTTGCCTTTAGTTTTGTCTGAGTCGTATAAAGTTTTAAAAGGTTCAAACGCAGTTAACTGGGGATCTAAGTCCCAATAATTTGCATCCTTACTATAGTTCTTTATTACACTCATATTTACACTTGTTCAATATATTCTTGAAATTCTGCTAACTCTAAATTCTTAATAGTCCAAGCCATGTTCCCTGCTTTTGCTCTAATAAGTTTCATGTCAGCGTCTTCAAATTCAAAGGGTTTCTTTTTCTTAGTATTTTCAATTACCTCTTCAATCTTACAAGTCTGCATAATCAAGTTTTTATCCCAACCCTCTTTAGGAGTTGCATTTATACAGATCTTAATTAGATCGCCATAATCTACAAAGTCATCTTCTGAATCTTTTGTGATTGTAGTTATCTTGTTCTCTACTGTTACCATTACGCTTTAACTGCTTCTTTAGTTTCTTCTTTTTCTACTACACAAAACACACCATACTCTGTAAGTCCACCATAACGTATACCTTCATAATTAATGATAGCTACTGAAGGCACAGCTAAGATAACCTCATCGCCTTCCTTAACTTTAGTCACCTCTTCTCCTGTAGACACTACTTTAACAATGTGTAATTTTCCTTCTTCCTCTTCTAACATTTCAGGTGATTTAATAATCCCTGCTGCTGTCTTATCGTCAATCTCTGGTAATAATACTAAAATGTTATTACCAATACATCTTAAATCTTTTGTCATTTTGTTCTAATTTTAAATCCTGCTCTTGTTAATTCGTCTTCTTCTTTTAATTCTACTATCTCCTTATAAGGATGCTTTAAAAGTATATTACCTCTTTCTGCGTGATAAATAAAACATCTACTTTTATAAGGATTTCCATTTCTGTTTAAAGCTTCTGTAACTGATACTATACTGTCTACATAAAAGGAGTCTCTGATAACAGCGTCTCTCTTTAAGAGAATGTCATTACCATCCTCATCCTCATCGTATACATCTACTAGTTGCTTGAATTCTCTAAACATTTTTCTTCTTTTCTCTTTGTGCTAATCTTTTCTTTGATGGTATAAATTTACCTAAATACCTTATTCTAAAATTTTCAAAGTCTCCACTCTCAATTGTATCTCTTAAGAATTTAAATTGATGCATTATCACCAATTCGACCTTCCATTTAGGGATACCCTTTTCTTCTGATATCTTATCTATTATCTTCTTTATATTCTTGTCCATTCGCATCAAAGTATTTTCCTTGGCTATTTTCAAAAATTAAACTATACTTGATATCAAAATCATTGAAATGCAGGTTACTAGTTATGAGTGGATTTAACTGCCCATTCATAAAGACTTGCTTATCCCTAAGTTGTTTGAGGTGATTATTGAATGAAGGCTCTGACATACCTATACGCTCTCTGATTATTTTCTTCTGACCAGAGTTCATAAGATCCTCTTGAGCTCCACCTAATCTAATATGCAATTTTAGATATTCTACTAGTAATTCCTTCTCTCTCTTTTTTAATTTTAAAATAGGATTAAGCAATTCTACATATACACCATACACACTCTCAGAGTGTACTTTAATAGGTACATTCATTATTTCTTTATAATTTTTGTTGCTCTCCAATATTCTTCCACATTCTCTCTCTCCAATGTTATTTCAAACCCAAACTTATTATAATCAAAACTAGTCTGATTTGCACCAAATCGTTCTAAATCCTTAGCTAGGTACTCCATTAAAGGGTTTAATTCATTATAGTTTTTAACACCTTCAACATCATCTAAATCTACTAATATCATCAGTTCAATAGGTTTTTAGGGATTAATTTAGCTCTAACCAACTGCCAATACCCTTCATCAGTCTTCTGAAATACGAACCTGTAATCATCAACTACAGTTTCTACATTAGGCATACCTATATCTAAAGCACCTTCTGCATCCTTCTGAATAATCTTCTGAACAGCTATAGCATATTTGTCTATAAAGCTTTTAATCATTACTCCTTTAGGTTTGTTTTAACTTTTTCTACTGATTTCCAATACTCTCTTGCAATATCTTCTGCAGTATCTTCATTTACTCTTACCCAGTGTAGCTTATGTTCATCTTCAGTATCTAAACCTTCTGGCATAACATATGTACCTGGAGGAGCTTTTACTTCTACTAAGTTCTCAACAATAGGATCTTTATACAATTCCATATGAGGTGTAATAGGATAAAACATCCCCCCCATATAAATGTATTCTAAGTTACTATCATTAGGGTCTACGTAGAGCACTCCTTCTTCGAATTCTTTATTCACCATCATTTAATGCTTTAGTTAGTTCTGCAGCAAGCGCTTCTCCAGCTATTTGCTTTCCAATTTGGATTCCTATCTCTACTAATTCTGATAAATCTCTGTCTAATGTTAGATCTTCTGGAAAATCTATATTTGAATGATTAGGCCACTCCCCTATAACTTCTCCATTATATTTAATGGCAACCATACCATACCCATCATCTACATTACTATAGTCATATTCTAAATTCATGATACAAAGGTACAAAAAATATTTGACATATGCAAGTTTTTTAGTAACTTTTTTTATAATAAATTAAAATATTATTAGTATATGCAAAAAAGAAGGGAAACTAATCCCATTCTTCATTATCCTCCCATGCAGCCATTACATCTACATCGAAGCCTAAGTCCTCTATAAAGCATCTGAGGCCTTCTGGAGTGGCATCAAAGTCATCTATGTGACCTTCATAAAGACATTCATCTTCTCCACCTCTCTCTTTAAGTATGGCGTAGCTATCACCACTTACTAATATTCTAATCATTTGTTTATTATTTATGGAGAGCAATATCCTCTCCCTGTTTTTTTGCTCTTATTCTTCACCAAAAGACTGCTGTAAGTTTCATACACCAGTAAACTAACCATAACCTATTTTAGTTTATTTGTTCTATCCTCTTAAAAGAGGTTTTACCTGATCCAACAATCTTCCAACTTTTATTAGGTGATTGAAGTTTTGGAATGCCCCTAGACTAATTTGCTTTAACAGTGTCTAAGGGACTAACTTCCTCAAGTAATTAAACATATACAAAGATAATGAAAATAATTGACATATCCAAATTATTTGGACACTTTTTTAACAATCAATACCATTTCTTATTAATAGTTGTTCTAATTCATTAGCATTATTAACAATTGTAACTAGTCTAAAGTCATATATTGTTCTACCCTTACCATACACTACAGCAACTTTTCTAGTCATTGTATCATAAGTTAAAGTGTATTGCTTGTTAATATAAGTTTGTTCTGTTGACAATTCCCTAACTAAAGTGAATCCTAATGCTTGGAACTCTGCTGAGGTTATTACTGCTATTGCTGTTGTACTTGTAGTTGACATATTTATTTCTTTTCTAAGTGTAGAGTATAAGCATCTACTGCTGCAAACATAGTTCCTGCTGGAGATTTACCTCCTCTAGTAATCATACCATTAACTACTTCAGTAATTTTATACTCATCTAAATTAATACCTTTCTTATTTGCAATATCTATTTCACATTGATACCAATCCTCATTGTATTTATCAGTTGTTGCCATATTGCCTGTTATTCTAATTGTTTCCATTTAGTCTTCTTTAAATTTCATTCTATACACCCAATGACCATCTTTTGTCATAGTAGGCTCTTCATTTGGATCTAAGAAACCTGCCTTATGAATTTTACCATCCATCTCTATTTCTATAAAGTATTCATCATCATAGAATTCTTCTACTTCCTTTTTCTTATTCTTTCCCATTATCTAAATTTTTTATTATTCTATCTGCAGCTTGTTTAAATGCTTCATCCCATTCTTTACATGAAACACAACTAGGATCATTACATAGGTTTAAAGCTTCTGGAGTCCTAGTTACATACCCCTTAGTTTTACAACCTTGTCCTATAACAAATTCTCTTTTAGATTCATTTCCTAAAGTAAGTTCTAATAAATATTTTTCTAACTCCTTTTCACTCATAATTGCAAATATACAAAAAATAAATGAGAATACCAAATATAATATCAAAAATTTTTTTAGGATGTTTAATAAGTTTTTCCTTTACTCTTAGGATAATACTAGTACCCCCTGGCAAATTTTAAAAAATTAATGTAAGATAGTTATTGTGACCCTCCAACAATCTAAGACCCCCTTTGATTACTGATGACCTCTGTACCCCGTACAAAGTCTCTGCAAAGGTGATAGCTTGCAGTCCTTTAGGAACAATGGTCATTGTATTCTTATTTAAACTCATATAAATTAAAAACTAATATCATGAATAAAGCAATTATTGTAGATGCATTACACCCAGTTACTGCTGAATTAAATGCACAAAGAGCCAAAAAAGGTAAGTCTCAATTGAATGTTGATTATGTTACTATGGAGTTATCAACTGATCCTATCACTAATCCTAATGCTGGAGGTAATGGTGCCTCAGGTGCTGTAAGCCAGTTATTAAGAGGTGGATTTGAGAAGAAGAGAACTAA
>Ga0114934_10000141_pt1 | contig 42586 bp, 37 predicted proteins | sample 4SBtaG_2_FD_99695 | JGI IMG/M metagenome (GOLD analysis project Ga0114934, IMG submission 99695) | Deep subsurface microbial communities from Kolumbo volcano to uncover new lineages of life (NeLLi) - 4SBTROV10_white metaG | ecosystem: Environmental > Aquatic > Marine > Volcanic ...
AAATACCTCGGTGCAAAACCCGGAATCCTTGCCAGTCTCCACACCTGGGGCCGCAACCTCAGTCGCCATCCACACCTGCACTGCCTGGTCACCGGCGGTGGAATCAATCACAACAATGAATGGATGCCGGTCAAAAATGGCTACCTGCTCCCCTTCCGGGTCGTCCGCTCCCTGTTTCGCGGTCGCTTCATTGCCGCACTGCGCAACGCTTTTCGAAAAGGCACTCTGGACCTTCCCACCGAACTCAATGAATCCACCTTCCACGGCCTGCTTAACCGCCTGGCCAAAAAAACCCAATGGAACGTCCACATCCAGGAACGCTACGCCCATTAGAAAAAGGGGTCAGTGCGGCCGGGCCAGGTCGTTTATTTCTACGGGAGAGAACCCCGTTCCGGCAAGGCAGGCCCGCCACCGGAAAGAGAACCTTGGGTTGGCGGGAGTAATCCCAAAAGTTAAGCACAGGGTAATCGAGTCAACAGGCCGTAAGCAAGACTGTTGAAGTGATTGAGCCTCGAAAGTTTCAATGCGAGAGACGACGCCCTTGACCCGGCGGAAGTCACCATAGAATAGTGCCAGTGGGTCTACGCTATTGTGTCTCGCCGGGGTCTGAGAGCATGGCATGTTGTCCATTGGGAATAAACGGCAACCCGGGAGACCCTATCTGGTCTTTCAACGAATGAGAGTATGCCCGACAAGCGATAATAAAGTGAGAAAGGCAAATCACCGGATAGGGATTCGGATGGTGGCGTAGTACCGAAGAAGGTGGGTAATACTGCTGGAGGAAAGGCCATCACACTAGAAACAGCGTCAAAGAGACATACAGATCGTGCCCAGCAACGAAGAACTAGTAGAAACGAAACTGCGACGCATAGCAAGCAAAGCCAGTCGTGACAATAATTTTCGGTTTACCCGCTTATTTCATCTGGTGACCGAAGAGTTACTGCTGGGCTGCTTCGAGCGGCTGAGGAATAACGCTGCTCCAGGCATAGATGGAACGACCAAAGAAAAGTATGCGATGAATCTGGAGGAGAACCTGCGCGACCTTGTTGCCAGACTTCACCGGATGGCGTACATCCCGCAGCCGGTGGAAAGGATTTATATTCCCAAACCGGGTTGCGCGAAGAAACGGCCTTTAGGGTTACCTGCCCTGGAAGACAAAATTGTCCAAGCCGGATTAGTCAAAATTCTACACGCCATCTATGAGCAAGATTTCATCGATAACTCGTACGGATTTCGGCCCGGACGAAGCTGTCATGATGCACTTCGAGCGCTGAGCCAAACGGTTGAAACAGGCTTGGTTCATCACATTGTCGAAGCCGATATCAAAGGCTTCTTCGACAACGTGGACCCAGACCCGCTAATGACCGTCTTGGCCCACCGTATCGGTGACAAGCGTATCCTACGTTACATTAAACGATTCCTGATCGCAGGTATCCAGGAAGATGGAACCCATCGAGCCAGCGACCGAGGCGTCCCGCAAGGTGGCGTCGCCAGTCCGTTGCTCGCGAATCTCTATCTTCATTACACCCTAGATCTCTGGGTTACCGGAAAATTCATCAAAAGCTGCATCGGCAAAGCGAGACTGATTCGGTATGCCGACGACTTTGTCGTCTGCTTCCAAAACGAAACAGATGCCCAACGCTTTCGACTCGAATTAGAGCAACGACTGGGCCAATTTGGACTGGAAGTTGCCCCGGAGAAAACGCAGTGTTTAGAGTTCGGGCCCTTTGCGCGAAAACGGGCAAAAGCCAGAGGTGTCAAGGCAAGTAGCTTCGACTTTCTTGGTTTTACCCACTACTGCAGCGAGACGCGGAAAGGTCAGCGGTTCCGAATGAAACGGAAAACCATCAGCAAAAGGCTCAGCGCCAAGCTGAGAGTATACAAGGAATGGTTAAAGAAGAACCGTACATTGACCACGCCGGAGATTGTGCACAAAACAGTGCAGAAACTCAGAGGCCACTATGGCTACTATGGGGTGACCGATAATATCCATGGGATAAACGCTTTTTACTATGCAGTGAGAGGCATCCTCTATAAGTGGCTCAACCGGCGCGGAAAGAAAGGGTGCTATAGCTGGGAAAAATTTGCCAAGCTACTGGCAAGATACCCATTTCCTAGCCTGCGTATAACGGTCAATCTATTCTAGAAGGTTGTGAAGTGTTCAAGTGAAGAGCCGTGTGCGTAAATAGCGCAAGCACGGTTCTGTGAGGGGTGTGGCGACAATGTTGGCACGGATCAGATCATGTGGCACCGGCAGGAAACTAGCCGGATAACAGAGAATACAAACATGATTCTAAACTAACAAAGGAACCCATCTACTCGACAATATAATATCGACTGTTTATTGGATTGATTCTATATTTTTCCGCATACCTCGCTTTTTACGAATAGAATACCAAAATGCGTATTACCATCTGATGAACTGTGGCCGTTCCGGCCTGAAGCCAATTTTGGTAGGGCAATGCGTCCTATCAACTGCTTATGCTCAATGCAGTATTTGTTTAGAAAAACAGATGGTTTAATTGCTAGAGCGGTAGAATTATAGGTCGATGATTAATGTTGTAAAGACTCCTGCAAAGTTAGAAATAAAATATCGGGTATATAAAGTTGCACTACTTTTCATATGCGCCATGATTCTGCTGGAATTGATTGGCAAACTTATAGTTGTGAATTCAACCGCGTAGATGGTGCGCTAAACCTCTTTCGGACGCAGAGTTACGCAAAATTTTCACGATTCCAGTAGTCTACTGCCGACCAACAATCAATGGCTTGTGTCCAGATCACGGAATGCGCAGAGTAGATGGATTGAATCTTTTGGCATTTGTTGCGATGATACCGAACCGATGACTACCACTGAGTCGTGAACATGAAGAATTTGGCAAGCCTATGTTGACCGACAGGCAGCGGTTAGAGTACCTGGATGCTATGGGGATTCAGGTTTGGCGGTCGAAGGCAATTCATTTGCGTGAGCAGGCCGGTTTGGCGTCAAACAACAGAGGATCGTTAGTGGATTGTAGTGATATAGATCCACTAAGCCCTGAAGCGGTGAGTAACGAAAACTCTGTTGAAGCCGACATCGAGAAAAAATGGTCAGATCTGGAATCTGAAGTCGCGGTGTGTAAATCCTGTGAGTTACATTGTTCCAGGACGCAAACAGTATTTGGTGTCGGTAGTCATCGGGCTTCATGGATGATCATTGGTGAAGCACCCGGTGCAAATGAAGACCAGCAGGGAGAGCCCTTTGTTGGTAGAGCTGGGCGCTTACTGAATGAAATGCTTCGAGCGCTTGAACTGGAAAGAAAACAAGTGTTTATTGCTAATATTCTGAAATGTCGGCCACCTCAAAATCGTGATCCACAATCGGAGGAGGTGGTGGCCTGCGAGCACTTTCTAAGCCAACAGGTGTCATTGTTGAAACCCAAAATTATACTTGCGGTGGGGCGGGTTGCTGCGCAGAATTTGTTAAAAACGGACGCTCCTTTGAGCAAGTTACGTGGAAAAGTACATTACTATGGTGAGTTTCCCGTAGTGGTGGTTTATCATCCAGCCTATTTATTACGGTCTCCGTTTGAAAAGCGTAAAGCATGGATGGATTTGCAATTGGCGGGTAGCGTAATGGGTAATACCGGGAAATGATTGCTTCCCTCCTTAATTAAACTGCTAAACTAAAGTTGAGATATGCGTGGACTTTTCGATTTTTTTAAAAAAATAATAACCTACGATGCCGATAGGGATTTCTACGCCAAATTTAATCCAAGCCTTGCTAAAAATATGGACTTATTGTCATATCGTCCCATGAGGAAGTCGGATTTGACGGCCGTTCTGGAAATCGAGGGTCAAATATACGATTTTCCGTGGAGCGCACAAACTTTCAGAGACTGCATGAAAATTGGTTACCTTTGTTGGGTCTGTGAACGTATCGACCAGGTTGTTGCCTACGGTATTCTTTCGATTGCTGCCGGTGAATCTCATGTCATGAATATTTGTGTATCACCGCAATTTCAAAGACAGGGTATGGGCCAGGCGATGATGCATAAATTGATTGAAATCGCGAACGAAAATAGATCTGAGACTATTTTGCTTGAAGTTCGGCCTTCAAATGAGGCTGCGCTGAATCTTTATGCAAATATGGGATTTAATGAAATTGGCATTCGTAAAAACTATTACCCTGCTGCCAACGGCAGAGAAGATGCGTTAATGCTGGCAATGGAGCTACCGGCTGGTCATCAGAAAATGATTCAGGGTGGATGAATTGCGTTGAGAATTTGAGAAAATGATTCTCTAGTGCACAGTCCAGGTTTAACTTAGGAGTATCTTATATCCAGATGTAGTCAGCCGCCCTGAGCGCGAGCGCGCATCATTGCGAGTGTTTAGCGAGAGCAACAAAATAGATGGTTGCTTAGCGGCTGATATTTCCCTCCAATCTAGCCTGTAGGGAGACTTAATTTTCTTCGTGACTTTTAACCCAGCAACCTGCTTTTCCGCGTTACATTCACTGTTCTCGGCCTGGCCTGTGCCGAGAAAAATGTTTTCCACTGCTTGAAAATATAGAATTGTTATGTTTGGCTGGGGTTTGCAATTTTACTCTCCATAGAATACACTTCTTCGTGACGCGGAAGGGTCCCTGATGTGTTTACAATAACGCTCGAAAAAACAAAAACATAAACAAGCTTTCTATTGTTAGGGTTAACTTGTTGTTGGATCTGAATTTAGTGTAAGCAGACATCTGAGAGGAGTTTGAGGATGAATTCGGATAAATGGAGGCTTGGTAAAGTACTTAACCAGGTTCAAGGCGCATTTGTCGGCTTGTTGCGTATTTGGTCTATACCCATCGTATTGATGCTGGGTGTTGCGTCTGGATATACCACTTATTATGGTATGTCTTTTTTCATTACACCGTGGATTGCGCTTATTATCACAATTGCGGTGCAATCCATCATCGTTATTTCTTCTTTGGAACTAGCCAGTATTCACTGGCAGGCAAATCGAACGCGCTTTGTTTTAATTACGCTGTCATTATTAATTTCTGTTTCTGTTTCGGTTTCATTTTCGTATTTCAAATTTTATGAAATATCAGAAAAAGAGAATATTCAACTACAGCGCCTATCGTCTTTAAAACAATCAATAGAACATTATCTCGATGACATTTTAAAATCCAAGGCTGGCATGATTAAAGCCCAGAAGGATAATGTTGACAGGGCAGAGAGCGAAGCCAATTTAGCATTTCTGGGAACACATCCAAACATGAATGCCAGGTATCGCGACAAGGTTGGGCGTGGACCCTTCTGGGAGCAGTATAATACGCTTCACCAATCGGAAATGAGTAAGTTGGAGGATCTGAATAAGAATTTTCAGGATCTAGCCGGGTTGGTTGGCGCATTTCGAGTTGATTTAAATAAATTGGGTGCTCACTCTCAGGTGCCTCAATTAACCTATCAGGCTATTGTCGTGCAGTTTACAAAAGTACAGAGTGCTTTTGAGAATATTGCTACGGATGCCGGGTATCCGTTTCCAAGGGCACCAATGATTCAACCCTATGCGCAATTTTCTAAGGGTTTTAATCCTACTTTTGCCATGTGGCAGGCATTTTCATGGTTTGCTTTTGCCTGTGCTGCGATGGTTGATCTGTTTACCATTATTCTGTCTTACCGGCTGGAATTTACTGCACCTGGTCCATTAACTCCAGAAGAAGAAGATCTGGCATTTCGCTGTATGCAGGAGTTTCGTGAACTTAGAATAAATCACAACGATGAGTTAGAGTTTGTCGTCGAAAAAACAGAGCTGGAACGAGCCAGGAGGTATTCGGACTGGAACCGTTCGTTCGGTGCTGCGTTTTTATTGAATCGAGGGTTTTTACGCAAAGTTGATAATGAAACCGTAGAGTTTGCACCTAATTTGTACCCGATCATTGCGGAGCGGCTTGGGCAGAAACAGGAGGCTGAGAATACACCACAGGATACGGGAGTTCGAGAAGATGTTCCAAAGAGTCTAAACGAAACAGTACAGCGTCTATACAATGAAAGATAACATCAGTCGAGTTATTCCGTTGCCGTCGGCAGAAAATTCGCATGACGAGTGGGATCCGGGGTTTGAAGGTGATCGCTGGATTATAGTTTCTCGTTTGGGTTCACGAGTAAAACTGTTCAAACGTCCACCCGAATATAGAAAACGTTTTTTTCATCATCTTTATAATTTGCCGGTTCGGGATTGGTCAATACCGTGTGAAGCGCAGTTTTTGGCGGGTCTTTGTACAATCAAGGCAAATATTGATGTGCGTTTTCAGCCGACCTTGCGTTACGTCACTCGGAATATAGAGTCATTGCCTGATGTTTCAAGCCACATTCAATTGAATTACGAAAGCCTGATAAAAGATGTCGTTGAGCGCGAACTTGTGTATGCCGAGGAGAAAGGCTGGATAAAGGCCGGGCTGGAAAGTATTGAACGAGCAATTGATAAGGCTATAAATGAATCGCTCGCCGCGCAAAATATCCAGTGTCGTACGCGGTGTGCTTTAGAGCCGATTTTCAAGGAGTTGACTGAAGACGAATTGAATTCAATGAGTGGCCATTTTGAACGTCAATCGGCATATTTGGAATTGATGCGACGCAATCAGGAATTTCAAAGTTATCGACAAATGGAAATCCATCGTCAGGAGGAAGAGGCTGAAAAAGCCAATCTGGAGCATCAGAGAAAACTACTGGATCAATTTCGACGGGATGAATCGGTTCGCCAGGCCAAGGATAGAGAAGAGACTGATCGGGAGGTCACTCGTTTGAGTGAGGAAGAGAAAAGACAGTCTGCCCGGCATGCAAGTGAAGAGCGTCGTCATATAGAACGAATTGAGCATGAAAGGCTACTTCGCAAAAAGGAATTGGAAGCCAAAACGCGCGAAAGAGAAATGCGTTTACAGGCTACTAAAGACTCTGATGATATATTGCGCCATGAGATTGAACTGTTGGTTTTGGAAAAACAGAGACACAACCTGGAAGAAGAAGTTGAAGATGTTGTTCGAGACTGGGATCGCAGAAAAATCCAGGAACGGGCGGTGGCTTCCGGTGATCGAGACCAACGTATTGCAATACCAGCTCCTGAGTTACCCGAGGTAGAGCAGGAAAATTAGTGCTTCTCAGGTTTTTGTCTCAGACGATTTTCTAGTCGGCCAGTATTTCCAGTAATGGCGTTGGTTTCCCAATCCCATATCCTTGCGCATAGTTGATGCCGGTTTTCTTCAACAATTCTTTGATCGTATCGTTTTCAACAAATTCAGCGATGGTTTGTAAGCCCATCAACTGGCCGATTTCATTAATTGATTTCACCATTGCATGGTCAATTGGATCATTGACAATGTCTTTTACAAACATCCCATCTATTTTCAGGTAGTTTACAGGCAGATTTTTTAAATAAGCGAATGAGGACAAGCCGCTGCCAAAATCATCCAGTGCAAATTTGCATCCCAATGCTTTTAAGGCCAGAATAAACTTTTTAGCAACATTCAAATTTGAAATAGCCGCTGTTTCTGTAATTTCAAAACAGATTTTGTTTCCTTCGATGCCAGTTTCCCGGAATTGTTGGATAATAAATTTCAGGAAGGCTGTATCAGCCAATGTCTGGCCGGAAAGATTGATGGAGAGGAAATTAATCCGTTGGAGAAATGCTGTATTATCTGCCAGGAAACTGAAGGTTTTCTTCACTACCCAGGTATCCAGATTTTCAATCAGATTGTAGCGTTCTGCTGCCGGCAGAAATGTAGCCGGTGGGATGAGTTTGCCATCCTTGTCGATCATCCTCAATAATAATTCGTAATGTATTCCCTGGCTTTGGTTAAGTGGAATAATGGTTTGTGCAAAGAGGCAAAAGCGATCTTCTTCCAGTGCCGTGTATATACGAGTTACCCATTGCATTTCGCCATGGCGGTGGGCCAGGTGCGAGTCTTCCGAATGAGATACATGGATTCGGTTGCGGCCTAAATCTTTGGCGATATAACAGGCAGCATCGGCATTTTTCAGTAATTCTGTTAAGCTGGAAGTGGTCGGCGTGATGGCGACCAGGCCCATGCTCATTCCAGCTGGAAAGCTGTATTCTTCCCAGGTGAACTGATAGTCCTGAATAGCTTTTAGCAAAGATGCTGCTACTCGATGGGCATGATTTAGCGAACAGTGTTCCATCAATACTCCAAACTCATCACCGCCAAGTCGGGCCAAAGTATCGAGTTTGCGTACTTCGTGTTGCAATAAAGTGGAAATTTGACGCAACATTTCATTACCTGCTATATGGCCGCAGGTATCGTTGACCACTTTGAACTGATCGAGGTTCATAAAACACAGGGCGTGTTCTGTTTCGTTTTCCCGGGAGATGGAAATTAATCGCTCTGCTCGGCGTTCAAATTCATTGCGGTTGATTAGCCCCGTCATTTCATCGTGAGAAGCCTGGAAAACGAGTTGTGATTCTGTTTTTACGCGCTCGGTGATGTCTGAAATAGTACACATAATCGTTTGTTCGTAGTGATTTCCAGAGTTTACAGGCGTAAGGGAAATGTCTACCGGAAACTCTGACCCATTCTTGTGTAGTCCTGATAAACCGCTTCTGGTACCCATTGTTCGTGGTTTTGGGTTCTGGCTATAATTCGAGCGTAATTGTTTATGTATATTTTTGTGCTTGGCGGGGATTAATGTTTCTACATCCATACCGATCAATTCGTCCTGTTCGTAGCCGAACATGGTAATTGTTTGTACATTTGCCAGAATTAGTATTCCATTTTTGTCAGTAATGAAGATGGAGTTTGGAGAAAACTGGAATACTGCTTTGAATTTTTCCTCGGATTTTCTTTGCTCGGTAACATCATAGCTGACGACATGAATGCCTCTGACGTCTCCTTTCTCATCAATATCAGGTGTGTAGGTAACATGAAATAAGTGTGATATCGAATCACTGGGCTTATGCCATTCAAAATCAAACTTTTGTTCCTCTCCAGATAATGCCCTATCCAGGTGGGGTTTTATTTGTGAGTAAATTTCCTGGCCTACAATGGTTTTAATTGGCTGTTTATCAATGTCTGGTTTGGGCATGTCAATGCCCGAATAATCTTTAAATAAGAAGTTATGAAACTCGTACTCTTCATGGCAATTAAGGTAGGAGATGACCATGGAATAGTGTGACTTGTTATTATTTGAGCTTAGCTCACTGGTAGAATCAGACATCTATTATTCTCAGTTGTTAGGCGACCAGGAGTCTCTCTGTTCCAGGACAAGCCTTCCAGGGTCGATAGTCAAAAAATGGGACAGAGTTCTAAATTCTAAAATATCAATGTAGTAAAACGATGCTGGCTTGTCAATTAAGTCGATATTAAAGGTTTCGTCGAACTTCGAGAATATTTCGAAGCTGACTGATTTTTTCCAATAGTTGACTGAGCTGGATATTGTCGGTTATTTGCAGGGTTAAATTTAAAGTTACGGTTTGATCAGTCGTATCCGCGCGGGTTGTTGATTCTCTAATATTGATTTTTTCGTTAGAGATTATCTGGGTGATGTCGCGTAACAGGTTTTCTCTGTCGAAAGCACGTATAAATATATCGGCTACGAATGCCTCGGTCGTTTGGCCCCACTTTACATCGATTAATCGGGATTGTTTTTCAAATGGCAAGTGCAGGATGTTGTTGCAATCCGGGCTATGGATTGCGATTCCTTTTCCGTTGGTAATGAAACCAATAATAGGGTCACCTGGAACCGGTTTACAACATTGCGCAAAAGTCGTGAGTAAATTGTCGACACCAAGTACGGATATATTTTTATTCTGTTCGGTTTTGCTGGATTTCTTAGCACCTCGGGCAGTTAATAAGCTTTGTTTTGGCCTGGCAGATAATGCATCGGCTAATTGCACTGGTGATATATCAGCGCGACCGATACTTATGAGCAGTTCTTCAAAACGGGAAAGATGAAAATGACTGATCAACCGGGATTTGTCTATTTCTTTTAATCCCAATAGTTGACGTTCCCGATCCAGGATTGATTTTCCTTCCTGTAAGTTACGTTCATGGTTCTGTTTGCGAATCCAATGGCGGATTTTAGATCGGGCATGGGGGGTGTGCAGATAGCCAAGGTGAGGTTCAAGCCAATTTCGATTGGGCGTGCCATTCTTTATTGTCAGAATTTCCACCTGTTCACCGGAATTCAGCGTATACGTCAGTGGTACCATACGATTATTGACTTTGGCGCCCCGACAACTGTGGCCGATTTCAGTATGTATGGCATAAGCAAAATCGAGAGGTGTCGACCCTTTGGGGAGATCTTTTAAATCTCCGCCTGGTGTCATTACGAATATTCGGTTTATGTAGATATCTGTACGAAAGTCTTCCAGAAATTCTTCATTGCCTTCTTTATGTTCAAGAAGTTTTCGCAAGGATTGAATACTCTTCTCTGCAGCAGAATCCTGTTTGCCACCTTCTTTGTAACGCCAGTGCGCAGCAACACCCAATTCTGCAAATTCGTGCATTGTTTGTGTGCGAATCTGGATTTCAATCATTGCCATTTCCGGTCCTATTATTACTGTATGTAACGACTGATATCCATTCGGTTTTGGGTTTGCAATGTAGTCGTCGAATTCTTCCGGAACATATTGCCAGGTGCCGTGGATCATGCCAAGGACGCTATAGCAAACAGAAACTTTCTCCACTATGATGCGTACCGCACGCAGATCAAATACATTGCTGAATTCAACCTGTTTTCGCTGCATCTTTTTCCAAATGCTGTAGATATGTTTGGGGCGACCATATATTTCGGCAACCAACTGTTCTTTTTTAATTTCGCTCTTGAGTACTGTTAAAAAATTATCCAGATATTTTTCCCGAACGATTCTGTTTTCGGATAATGATTGAGCAATGTTTTTGTATGTTTGTGGCTGCAGATATCGGAATGCCAGATCTTCCAATTCCCATTTCAGCTGTCCTATGCCGAGGCGATTTGCCAGGGGCGAGTAAATGTCCAGCGTTTCCTGAGCGATATACAATCTAACCTCGTAATCTTCTCTTGCGAGTAGTCGAAGTCGTTCTAAGCGAGTTGCGAGTTTAATAAGGATGGCACGTACATCATCAACCATTGCCAGCAGCATGCGTCGAAGTATTTCGACCTGATCAGAACTTGAGCTAATTTTGACCGAATAAACGTTAAAGGTGTTTAACCAGTTAATGTTTTTAACCAGGTTAGCAATAGATTCTCCAAAATTTTCGGCTATAAATTTTGTATGCAATTTGGCGCGTAACCGGGAATCACTAAGAATTGCTGCCGTGATCGCGGCATAATCGGAACCCAGGTTTTTCAGGATCATTGCGACCTGGTGACCTTTAGGGCGGCTGGGGCCTTCCTCTGGTTGGGTTATTTCAATATTAAGTGCTTTTTGAATTTGACTGGCTTCATTTTTGCTGAGTCCTTCGCAAAGGAGGTCAACAATACTGTCTGTATTTGAAGATGCGGAGTTCATTATTAAATGCAGTGCTATTATTTATGTAATTTTAACCAGTTCCTACCCAGGTATTCGTTTATAAAATATAAATTAACAATATTAATGTGGTATCTGTATTTTCTCGTCCATACTTTAAGTAGAATTCACTCTTACAAATTGTTTTTCTGATTTGCTTAATGCTATCTCAAATACTATGGACAAAGGAACTTTATTTATAATATCGGCCCCTTCCGGGGCAGGGAAAACCAGTTTGGTGAAAGCACTGACGGGTTGTTTGGGCGGTTTAGTGGTTTCGGTCTCACATACAACACGGGAACAGCGTCCGGGAGAGACCCATGGTCAGCACTATCATTTTGTCGATCAGAAGGTGTTTGACGAAATGGTGGATAATGATGCTTTTTTGGAGCATGCTCGAGTATTTGGGAATAGCTACGGGACCTCTCGACATTATCTGACGGATGTTCTGGATTCCGGGAGGGACGTTCTTTTGGAAATTGACTGGCAGGGGGCCAGACAGATTCGTGGTGGTTACCCTGATAGCGTCTCTATATTTATATTACCACCGAGTCTTCAGGTATTGGAGACCCGCTTACAGGGTCGCGGGCAGGATAGCTCGGATACTATTAATCGGCGCATGCAAGATTCGGTCGCCGAGTTATCGCATTATCCTGAGTTTGATTATTTACTGATAAATGACGATTTTGATAGAGCCCTGGTTGAATTGAAGAGTATTTTGATAGCGGCCAGAATGCGGACTGGTCGCCAGAAACGAGTGCTGAAAACGGTTTTACAACAATTACTTGAAGATCAGTGTTAGCCAGTCAAAAAATTTTACAGTTTTTGGTTCACGGTAATATTTACCTATATAAGCCATTGAAAACTCTATAGCATATAAATACGGCAAATATATTGCTTCTATTATTTTATATTGATAAACAAGGTTATAGTGACAATCGAATGAAAAAAGGTTTGCTAGTAGTTGCACTGTATTTCATCTCAATGGCAGCGTTTGCAGCACCATTTGAAGGTTCTGCGGAATCGCTTCGTCAACAAGCGATACGTTATGAGCAGGCTCGTGGTGTGAAGCAGGATTACGATGAAGCCTATCGATTATATTGTGATGCTGCACTGTTAGGTGATTCGGAAGCAAATTATAACCTGGGCTGGATGTACTTTAATGGACGTGGGTTGCCCGTCGATACCGGGTTTGCGAAGGGCTGGTTTCAACGGGCGGCCAAGCTGGGTGATCGCTATGCAAAGAACATGATGGCTCGTTTTCCAAACGTTGTGGCTAAACAAGATGAAAACTGTACACTTCCAGAGCCAGGAATGATTACCAGCCGGGCCAAGGTAGAGGCCTGGGTTCGGGTGATTGCCCCGAAATTTGAAATAGATCCGGTATTAGTGATGGCAGTGATTAGTACTGAATCGGCGTTTAATCCAAAAGCACTGTCACCAAAGAATGCACAAGGTTTGATGCAACTGATACCGGCGACCGCCAGGCGGTTCGGAGTTGCAGATCCCTGGAATCCGCTTGAGAATATTATTGGTGGTGTTGCTTACCTGCACTGGTTGACACGACATTTCTCCGGAGATGTGAAGCTGGTATTGGCCGGATATAATGCCGGTGAAGGCGCGGTAGAAAAATACAAAGGCGTGCCACCATACCGGGAAACGCGACATTATGTGAAACGAATTCTGGGTCGCTACAAAAAGAACGAACACCCGATCCCGTCTGATATCGGTGAGTTGCGGGAGTACGCAGTGAAGATTATGTCAATGTATTCTGTGGATCCAGGAATAGCTGCGTCAAAAAAACCGGCTAACGCGGCCATTTGATTGTTTTGCGACTGTCTTTGGATAAGGTTTAATCAGTACGTTTATATTCACCTTCGATAGTTGGATTTTTGGACGATGAATCTGGTTTTTTGCCCATTCCACCAAGATTTACCTCAACACCCTGGAAATGATGGTTGAGTAAATACTTTGCAAACCGATTTCGCGTTTGAGGAATTAACAAATAAAAGCCCATGGCGTCAGTGAAAAATCCTGGAGTGAGTAGAAGAGCGCCTCCAACTAACAGCATGGGACCTTCGATAATCTCCATGGCAGGAACTTCGCCCCGAGCGATCGCATCCTGTAGTTTTTTCATGGTGTGAAATCCCTGGCTTCTCAGCATCGCTGCACCCAGCATGGCGGTTGTAACAACCAGAATGACAGTGGGAAATATTCCGATAATACCCCCGAGTTTTATGAGGAAATATATTTCCAGGATGGGGACGATTAAAAAAAAGATAAAAAGTAATCGAAATATGTTCATAAGGGGGTCGGTGAGATCGTGGTTCTGGGTTGGCGACGCAGGTTTTTAACCAAAATACGCAAAAATAGGATATTCTACAATAATAAACGCGAATGTCTGAATGAACCAAATAATTTTTATTGCCTATACAATTTTGCTGCAGGCGTGAATTAACGGGCGCAGGACTTTTATTTGTATTCAAGGCGTGTAGCGGGTTATCAATTTTTGCATTACCTTGAAGTGTTATTGTAAGACCTGAAAGGTTCTCAGGTTCTTCAACACAGCAGGTTATTTAAATCTGTTGCTAGCGAAATGGTTGTTTCCTCTAAAAATATTTAATAAATGTAAGTTAATGCAGGAAAATTATTGTCTGGTACTTTGTACCTGCCCTGATGCTGAGGTTGCAGCCTCGTTGGGTGAGAAAATAATCAGTGAGCGACTGGCCGCGTGTGTAAATATCGTGCCTGGTGTGACTTCGATTTATCCCTGGGCCGCTAAGGTTGAAACCGCCACAGAATGTTTGTTACTGATCAAGTCACGGTGTGACGTCTATTCTGATCTGGAACAGTTTGTAATAAAACATCATCCCTATGAACTTCCGGAGGTGATAGCGGTCACTTTGCAACACGGTTCTTCAAGTTACCTGGATTGGATTAATCAATGTCTGGACTCAAAATGATACGCTATAGCCTGGTTACGCTGCTTTTTTTATGCAGTGTTGGGGTTTCCTTTGAGGCTTTGGCGATTTTACCCCCCGATCAAGCGTTTAAGCTGTCTGTGAAATCGCAGTCCAGAAATATGCTGGTATTGTCATGGGATATTGCAGACGGGTACTACTTATATCGGGACAAGTATAAATTTCTCAGCAAGACCGATTCCGTTAGTCTGGGTGTGCCGGTTATTCCCAAGGGAAAAATTAAACATGACGATTATTTTGGAGACGTAGAAATACTCAGAGACCACGTAGAGATTAAATTGCCACTGGTTTCTGGAAATCAATCAGCGGGAGAATTGGACCTGGATGTGGCTTATCAGGGCTGCGCCGATATAGGTATCTGCTATCCACCTGAGAAAAAAACGCTGAAAATACCGTTAGAGCAAAGTCTTTCTAAGAGCAAAAGTGTTCAGGTAGACTTGAATCAATCGTTTTCAAACAATCGGGAATTGTTTGGCTTAAACGTGTTTCAGGATGAACTTCTTCCCGCAGATGAAGCGTTTCGATTTCAGGCTACGGTTCAGGACGAAACTACGCTAAAAGTCTCCTGGGTAATTGCGGACGGTTATTATCTTTACAGGGAAAAATTTGATTTTTCTATAGTCGATGCGCAGGGGGTCGGTCTCGGGCGTTATCAGATTCCTCATGGATCGCCTCAACACGATGAAGCCTTTGGTGATGTTGAAGTATTTCGTCAGGCGGTCGATTTTGAGTTGCCTCTGACTCGGGATAATACCCTGCCAGTGGATATCGGTCTGGTTGCTCACTACCAGGGTTGTGCCGATAAAGGGGTGTGTTACCCACCCATTGAAAAAAAGGTTTCATTGCAATTGCCTGAGGCCGGGATGGACGCAGTTCTGCCGGCTCAACAAGAACTTGAATTGTCTGAGCAAGATCAAATTGCCCGGGATTTAAGCCATGATTCGCTTTGGCTTACGGCGGCCACATTTTTCGGATTTGGGCTGCTTTTGGCTTTTACGCCTTGTGTGTTCCCAATGATACCGATTCTTTCCGGAATTATTGTTGGACAGGGTCAATCGATTACAACGCTTCGGGCTTTTTTGTTGTCGTTAAGCTATGTATTTGCGTCGGCGTTAACCTATACAGTATTTGGCGTTGTTGCCGGGAAATTCGGCAGTCAACTAAATCTGCAGGTGGTATTTCAAACACCCTGGGTCATTGCGTCATTTAGCGGAATTTTCGTTTTACTGGCTTTATCGATGTTTGATTTTTATACCTTACAAATGCCGGGATTTATTCAGTCTCGACTTGTTCGCGTTGGCAATAAGCCAGATCGTGGAACTTTTTGGGCTGCTGCTCTAATGGGTGCGCTTTCTACATTGATTGTTGGTCCGTGTGTAGCGGCTCCCCTGGCCGGAGCTTTGGTCTATATCGGTCAAACCGGCGATGCTTTATTGGGAGGTGTGGCTCTGTTTGCCATGGGTATGGGGATGGGGTTTCCTTTGCTGGTGCTGGGGGCGTCTGCGGGTAAATTGTTACCCAAAGCGGGTGTATGGATGAACGCGACAAAAGCCGTGTTTGGCGTCGGGCTTTTGGTGGTTGCCGTGTGGTTGTTGCAGCGGATTTTGCCGGATCCTGTCAGTATGTTGCTTTGGTCTGCCTTGTTAATTATTCCGGCAGTGTATCTTGGTGCTGTGGATGCATTGCCGCAGCCAGCCAGTGGTTGGGCGAAGCTCTGGAAGGGTTGTGGAATAATAATGTTAACAGCGGGCGTAATATTAATTATTGGTGTTGCATCCGGGCGGAACGATCCGCTGCAGCCATTGAGTGGCTTTTCTGGTGTTGAATCTTCTGCTCAAACGCATGGGCTGGATTTTCTTCCTGTACGGTCAGTGGCGGAAGTTGACAGATATCTTGAGGTTGCCCATTCATCAGGTCAATGGGTGATGTTGGATTATTATGCAGATTGGTGCATATCCTGCAAGGAGATGGATCGCTATACTTTTACTGATCAAGGTGTTCAGAAGGCTTTGAGTAAAATGATCCTGATTCAGGCGGATGTTACCGATGATTCTTTGGCAAACAAGGAACTTCTGGGGCGATACAATTTGGTTGGCCCTCCAGCAACATTATTTTTTGGGCCTGATATGCTTGAACGTGGAGCGTATCGCGTGGTTGGCTTTAAAAGCGCCGATATTTTTCTTGAACATTTAAACAGGTTTCTACCGAATGGTTAAAACTATTACGATCAGTGTTGTAATGTTTGTAGCACTTATCGGCGGCGTTTTGACCTATCAAGCCTTTAGGTCTGATGCAAATAAGGAATATCCGATAATTGCAGATTTTTCATTTCCTGATATTGATGGTGTTACTCGTAATATTTCGGAATGGAAAGGCCGGGTCATAATCATTAACTTTTGGGCAAGTTGGTGTCCTCCATGCCTTGAGGAAATTCCCGAGTTCATTCGCTTGCAAAAAGAACTGGCTGGTCAGGGTGTGCAGTTTATAGGCATTGCCATAGAAGAAACCGACCCAGTCAGGCAATATTTGAGTACAATTGAAATGAATTATCCAAATCTGGTGTCTGATTTGGATGGTATAGGATTGTCTGAGCTACTGGGAAATTCTGCGAAAATTGTTCCTTTTTCTGCCGTACTGGATCGTCAGGGGCGGCTGGTTCATTCCCATCCAGGCAAATTCAGTTCCGTACAGATTCGTAAACAGCTCATGCCTTTGTTGTAGCGATGTCGTGATTCTTCGATTGCGCCCCAAGTTCTTTTCTGTTGGGGATACGTGTTGTTAGTGTAGCAAACGTGCGGCGATCGTATTCGAACGAACAAGAATATGGACAAAACCGAAGTGATCGTTCAGAATAAGCCATTATGTTGGGTAATTCGCTGATGTGTTAACGAAAGTCGAGTATAAGTAAACCGCTTTATGGCTAAAATCGTGGTTCTGAATGGCCCAAATCTGAATCTGTTAGGGGTAAGAGAACCGAAGATTTATGGGCGTACCAGACTGGAAGATATTCGAGTAAAGCTTGAATATCTGGCTGCGGAGCGCGGAAGCATTTTGCAGTTTTTTCAGTCAAATGCGGAACATGAGCTTGTGGATTATATTCATAAAGTTTATCAGGAATCAGTTGATTTTGTGCTTATTAACCCGGCTGCCTTTACGCATACCAGTGTCGCGTTACGTGATGCGCTGCTGGCGACAGGCATACCGTTTATCGAAGTGCATTTGTCCAATATACATGCCCGGGAATCGTTTCGTAAAAAGTCCTATTTCTCCGATATTGCGCTCGGTGTAATATGCGGATTTGGCGCGGCAGGTTACGAATTGGCTTTGCAGGCGGCGTTCCAACACTTGGATGAGAGCATATCGTCATGATGGATATAAGAAAAATAAAGAAACTCATAGAGATCATAGAAGAATCGGATGTCGCCGAGCTTGAAATTCATGAAGGCGAAGATTCGGTTCGTATCAGCCGCTACAGTAGTTCTCAACTAGTAGCACCGGCACCTGTAATAAGCGGTACAAGTCAGGAAGTTCGGCGTGAAATAAGCACAGCGTCACCTGCTGTCAAAGAAGTTGAAGCTGAAGTACCAGCAGGTCATACAATTCTTTCACCGATGGTAGGAACCTTCTATCTGGCACCTTCGCCGGAGTCGGAGCATTTTGTTAAGGTCGGCCAGCAGGTTGGTGCTGGGGATACATTGTGTGTCATAGAGGCAATGAAAATACTGAATCAGATTGAATCTGATAAAGCGGGTGTGGTTAGCAAGATACTTGTAGAAAATGCTCAGCCAGTAGAATATAACCAGCCTTTGTTCGTGATTGAATAAGTTTAGTCGTTCTATTTCGGCTCCATTCCTTTAATTTAACTAATCCTCCGTAGATTATGCTCGATAAGATTGTAATTGCTAATAGAGGGGAAATTGCACTGCGAATTCTCCGAGCCTGCCGTGAACTGGGTATACAGGCTGTGGCCGTCCATTCGGAGGCGGATCGGGAATTAAAACACGTGTTGCTTGCGGATGAATCGGTATGTATCGGTCCTGCGCCATCCAACGAGAGTTATTTGAATATGCCGGCGATTATCAGTGCTGCCGAGGTGACTGACTCTGTAGCGATTCATCCGGGGTATGGATTTCTGTCAGAAAACGCCGATTTTGCCGAAAAGGTCGTTCAGAGTGGTTTCGTGTTTATTGGTCCTCGTCCGGAAACGATTCGTCTGATGGGGGATAAAATTTCAGCGAAAAGAGCGATGCAGGAAGCGGGAATACCCTGTGTACCTGGATCAGGTGATCCCCTGGATGACAATAAGAGTAAGACTTTGAGGTTGGCCAAAGAGATTGGTTATCCGGTAATTATTAAAGCTTCAGGTGGTGGTGGCGGTCGGGGTATGAGGACAGTTCATACTGAAGCGGCACTCCTGAATGCAGTGACGTTGACCAAATCCGAAGCGAAGGCAACGTTTGGAGATGAAACGGTGTACATGGAGAAGTTTCTTGAAACGCCACGTCATATAGAATTTCAGGTTTTAGCGGATACTCATGGCAATGCGATTCATCTTGGTGAGCGAGATTGCTCGACACAGCGACGCCACCAAAAAGTGATTGAGGAAGCACCGGCGCCTGGTATAACCGAGGAACAAAGACAAAGGATGGGTCAGCGTTGCGCCAAAGCGTGTCAGGATATAGGTTATGTCGGAGCCGGTACCTTTGAGTTCCTGTATGAAAATGACGAATTTTATTTCATCGAAATGAATACTCGCGTGCAGGTCGAACATCCTGTTACAGAAATGGTGTGTGGTTTCGACATTGTTAAGGAACAAATTCGAATTGCTGCAGGCGACAAGCTGTCTATTACTCAGGACGAAGTAAAAATTCAAGGCCATGCTGTCGAATGTCGGCTCAATGCCGAAGATCCTGAAACATTTATGCCCAGCCCGGGTGTAATTGAACAATTTCATATGCCGGGAGGCCCTGGAATTAGGGTTGAAACCCACATTTATAATGGATACAGTGTGCCTCCTTATTACGATTCAATGATTGGTAAGCTGATTGCGCATGGTGAAAGCAGGGAAAGTGCTTTGGCGCGCTTACGAACCGCACTGAACGAAATGGTGATTGCGGGTATTAAAACGAATATTTTGCTGCATCGTGACATTGTCAATGATGGAGCATTTATTTCCGGTAGCCAGAACATCCATTATTTAGAGAAAAAATTGGGTTTGTAAAGCTTGAGTGACTGACTATAAGTAGCAGTCATCCCTGGTAAATCCCTATTTTTTTACGAAAGCTTTTCAGTTTTCTGTGCATTAAATCAATAGTCAATATGTCTCCGCTTTTTTCTGGGCGTCGTTATTTGTAATATCCATTATGTCCTGGCAACAGCTTTCAGTGATAACAGAGGAAAAAACTTCTGATCAGGTCTCAGAGTTGTTCATGAGTATTGGCGCGCTCTCGGTAACATTTAGTGATGCGGGTGATCAACCGTTGTACGAGCCTGCTCCCGAGACACATCCGCTATGGAATCGAACCGAAGTACGCGCACTATTTGATCAAGGAGTCGATTTACAGGTTATTCAAGAAAAATTAATCCCTCAGCTCAATGGGATTCAATTGGAATTCTGGCGAATAACCCAATTGGAGGATCAGGAATGGGAAAGAGCCTGGTTGCAGTATTTTCAACCGATGCAGTTTGGCGAGCAATTTTGGGTATGTCCGACTGACCGGGATCCACCGGATAGTCAGGCAGTTAACCTTCTATTAGATCCTGGCCTGGCGTTCGGTACAGGAACCCATGCAACAACCTCTTTGTGTCTGGAGTGGTTGGCGGAACAGGAATTGGCTGGCAAAACTGTTGTCGATTATGGATGTGGTTCGGGTATCTTGGGTATAGCGTCGATTTTATTGGGGGCTGAACATTGCGACGCGGTGGATATTGATCCTCAGGCGTTAATAGCCACTCGAGACAATGCGGGTAAGAATCAGGTTGATCAAGAGGTAGCTTGTTATTTGCCTGAAGAAATCAATGAGAATCAGGCCGATATTGTAATTGCGAATATTCTTGCGCAACCCTTGATTGATCTGGCCGAATTGATCGGGTCATTTGTCCGGCCAGGCGGTGTTTTGGTGCTATCCGGAATATTGGCTACACAAACTGATGCTGTATCAGAACACTATGCTTCGCATTTTGATTTTTCGACTCCTGTGCTTCGTGAAGAATGGGCTAGACTAGAAGGAATTAAGCAAGGTAGGCTTTCTGTTTCCGGATAAGCCTCTTTAAATATTTACAGACTCCCGACAATTATTCATGTATACACATTGCCCGGAATGCAATACCGCGTATAGCATCAGTGTGACCGAACTTAGAATGGGCCAGGGGCAGGTGAATTGCTCCAGGTGTAATACAATATTCGATGCAATTAGTTCGTTGTCTGACATCGCATTCGACAGTCATTTTTCAGATTTTCGCGATCTACCGGTTTTGTCGGTAGAACAATCGGTGATCCCGGTAGATGATACAACAGAGGAACCCGAGGTGCATTATCTTTCAGGAAAGGTAAAAAAAAGGTCTGTAAGTTCAAGTGTTACATGGATATTTGGGGTCTTTTGCATGTTTTTTTTAGTTGGGGCGCAGATAGTCGTGTTTGAAGGAAAAAGGTTGGCCCAGACTGAATCGATCAGGCCTTTACTGGAGAGAATTTGCAAATCGGTCACCTGTCAGTTGCCTGTTTATCGGCATCCACTGGATATAGAAGTCATAGAGCGAAAATTATTGGCTGTCGAAGAAAACACTCTGGAATTTCATATGGTAATGGTCAATGGAGGACGCATACCGATCGAATTACCCAAATTGAAGTTAGTATTAAATCATTTCAACGGTTCACCTATCGCACAACGGGTATTTTATCCGGAAGAATATTTGTCAGATTTTAAAAAAGGTTCTACCATGCCTTTGGGTTCAACGGTTAGTGTTCGCTTGTCTATAGTTGGCTCCAATAGAGATATTGGAGGTTATACCTTTAGTTTTATTTAAAAAGGGTATTGACTTAAGCCGTTGTGCTTAGGATACAGGTCATTGATTAATCGGGGCGGGTATATATTTCCTGTAAGTTGTACAGCAATAATCCTGGGCAGGTAACCAGGCATTCAATAGTTTGAACTGTTGGCAAAATATTCGCCTCTTTTTTGTCAAAAAATATTCTTGGAAGCACAATTTCTCGTGGTGATTTCTATTCCTTGCCTTTCAATTATTATTCCAGTTTTAGACGAAGCGCTTATGATTGAATCGTTACTGAAATCTCTTGATGGTTTGCGTAATGATGGAGCAGAGGTGATTGTTGTTGATGGGGGCAGTCGGGATGATACAGTCGCGAAAGCCACCGGAGTGGCTGATCAAGTATTAATAAGTTCTGCTGGTCGGGCTGTTCAGATGAATGTAGGTGCACGCGCTTCTCGAGGCAAATATTTATTCTTCTTACATGCGGATACTCGCTTGCCGGACGATGTAATACCTTTACTAAAGGACATAGACGAGAATGACATTATTTGGGGACGGTTTGATATTCGTTTATCTGGCCAGCGCGCAATTTACAGGGTAATTGAGTTATTTATTAACTGGCGTTCCCGATTGACAGGAATTGCAACGGGTGATCAGGTTATTTTTGTGAATTCCAGGGTGTTTTTTGATGAGGGTGGGTATCCGGAAATTGCGTTGATGGAGGATATTGCTTTAAGTAAGCGGTTAAAAAAAATATGTCCAGGCCATTGTCTGCGTCAGGTAGTTGAGACATCCAGTCGGCGATGGAAAAATCGCGGGGCGCTAAGAACCATTGTCAGTATGTGGGTATTGAGGTCTTTATATTTTTTTGGCGTCGATACGGAATTTCTAGCGCGAATCTATTATTCTGAGCGATAGACGAGAGAAAATATTGTTGTTACGCTGGAGTAAGGAGCGAGGTTTTAATAATATGCGAAAGATTGACGCAGGATAATTGTTTGTCTTGAAGGCGTAGCAACAGGCGCATAGCAGGGCTACGCAACTGTTGTTACAACGCAGAAGACGGACAATAAGACAAGTCAAGATTCGTATATTATTGAATCCTCGCTCCTATATGCCTTCCTGGTCGTATTTGTTCTGTGCGGCGGCTGCGAATGTCTACATATTCGCTCAGTTGCAGGGGATCAGTTAATCAATCGCTTGTACTATTACAGAAATATTTCCTGAGTAGTTAATGCTTTTATCCGACGGTTAGTATACCCATGGAATCAATTGTTCGTTTTGCGGTATTTGTCACTGTTTTGTTGCTGATGTTGATTTGGGAAAAAAAAATTCCGTTTCGACGTTTCGCCATACCAAAATTCAGGCGTTTTGCAATTAATATTTGCATGATGGGTTTTAATTTCATTGTTTTACGGCTGCTGAGCGGAGGCGGTGCATACATGGCCGCTAAATATGCCAATGAACAACAATTGGGCTTTTTGTACGAATTAAATGTTCCTTACTCTGTTGGAATTGTTTTAAGCCTGATATTTTTAGATTTGGCGATATATTTTCAGCACAGAGTATTCCACAAAATACCGCTGCTGTGGCGTTTTCATAAAGTACATCATTGTGACTGTGGGTTTGATACGTCTACGGCACTACGATTTCATGCGCTGGAAATTCTAATGTCGATGTATTTCAAAATGATACTCGTCATTGGGATTGGTGTGGCCCCTTTGGCTATCGTCCTTTTTGAGGTCATTCTCAATGCCTGTGCATTGTTTAATCATTCTAATGTCAGAATACCGACACCTTGGGAAAATGGGTTACGCTGGATTTTGATTACTCCTGATGTACATCGAATTCATCATTCAGTTGACCCACAGGAATTTAATAGTAACTTTGGCTTTTCTGTTCCTTATTGGGATTGGATTTTTAGAAGCTATAGTCAATCACCTAAACTGGGTCATGAGTTTATGGTAATTGGTCTGGCGGACCTTAGAGACCCGACAGAACTTGGCTTTATGCGCCTTTTAAGACTCCCTTTTCGTTCAAAATAGTGTCGATTGTCTCAGCTCGCCTCCCAGGTTTAATTTGTATTTGAAACCCTTGTGGAGGGATAGGCCGGGAGGCTTTGCAAATGCAGCGTTTTTAAATAGATGCTGAGAAAACAGAGGACTTCACCAAAGCGAAACATCGGAGTAGAATCTGCGTCCATCTGATAATTTGTAAGCACGCCAAGGACGTGTTTTTGTCATGCGTATCGGGCCTTATGTACTGAAAAATAATTTGATTCTGGCACCCATGGCGGGGGTCTCCGACCGCCCATTCAGGCAGGTTTGCAGAGAATTGGGTGCGAGTATGGCGGTATCGGAAATGGTGTCATCAAATCCCAGACTTCGGCATAATAAACGAACCCTGCTGAAGTCAAATCACAGTGGAGAGTTGCAGCCACGAACGGTGCAGATACTTGGGGCTGATCCAAAACAAATGGCGGAAGCTGCCCATTACAATGCAACTCGTGGCGCGCAGATTATCGACATTAATATGGGCTGTCCTGCAAAAAAAGTGTGTAATACAGCAGCTGGGTCGGCGTTACTCAGAAATGAGCTGCTTGTTGAACAAATATTGGCTGCGGTCGTCTCTGCAGTGGATATCCCGGTGACTTTGAAAATTCGAACTGGCTGGGATAAACAAAATCGAAATGCTCTCAATATTGCTCAAATTGCGGAAAAATCGGGGGTTTCTGCGTTAACAGTTCATGGTCGTACCCGAGCGTGTGGATTTAGCGGCGAGGCAGAATTCGAAACCATTCGTGCGGTGAAGCAGAGTGTTGGGATTCCCGTGATTGCTAATGGCGATATTGATACGCCAGAAAAAGCAAAATTAGTACTTCAATTTACTGGCGCAGATGCTATTATGGTCGGACGTGGTGCGCAGGGACGACCGTGGCTATTTCGGGATATAGAGTATTATTTTACTAATAATATCTTGCCTGAACCGATAACCAGCAATGAACTGTTACAAATAATGCTGTGTCATTTGAATCGTTTATACGATTTTTATGGAGCGGAAACGGGTGTGCGTTTTGCCAGAAAGCATATTGGTTGGTACCTTAGAAAAAATCGCGTAGTGGCTTCGTGCCTGATACAGTCTATTAATCAGGCAGAGAACCCTAAACAACAAGTGCAGCGCCTGAAGGCTGTGTTCGAACGACCCGATAATAATTTAGCAGCATGAATATGGAAAATGGCTGTGGCGAATCAGAATCCGTGAAAATTACAAGCGATGCTACTTCTGACGTGTTGTTGTCGGAGCATGTGCGCATTGCGGTCGAACGCTATTTTAAGCAAATTAATGGCCACCCTGTCTGTGGTTTGTATGACATGGTGTTATGCGAAGTTGAACTGCCTTTAATTAAGGCAGTCTTGGTTCAGTGTCGGCATAACCAGACGGCGGCGGCAAAAGCCCTGGGTATGAGTCGAAGTACCTTGCGTAAAAAAATGACCCAATATTCTTTGGAATAATAATATTTCTGCTTATAGAAAAACTATTTTTCTGGGTGGAGCTCTTCGGGGAATTTTTGCGCAATGTGGCCGTCGAAAAAGGTTCCCGCAACTATTAATTCAAAATTAGGCAGGTTGTCGTTATTTTTCCGCATGTTGTCTGGATAGCCACCTAGCTGATCATCGTATATTTAATTTATGTCAATCAATGTAAAGCGAGCGCTTGTCAGCGTTTCTGATAAAACAGGAATCGTTGATTTTTGTGCAGAACTAGCCACGATGGGTGTAGAAATACTGTCAACCGGAGGAACCGCAAAGTTATTGGCGGATAATGATATACCGGTTATTGAAGTATCAAACTATACCGGTTTCCCGGAGATGATGGATGGTCGTGTCAAAACATTGCATCCAAAAATTCACGGAGGTGTATTGGGACGCAGAGGTCTGGACGATGAAGTAATGCGAGAACATGGAATAGATCCGATTGATTTAGTCGTGGTTAACCTCTATCCATTTCAGCAAACCATTACTCGCCCCGATTGCAGCTTAGCGACTGCAATTGAAAACATCGATATCGGTGGTCCGACAATGATTCGGGCGGCAGCAAAAAATCATGAATCAGTGGGTGTAATTGTCGATCCATCAGATTATGAGCCAATTGCTGAAGAATTAAAAAACAATGGTGGCTGTTTAAACGCCGATATGGGTTTTAAGCTTGCTGTAAAATGTTTTAATCATACTGCGCAATACGATTCGGCTATAGCTGCGTACCTGAATACGGAAAGCAAGCAGGAATTCCCGCCAACATTGAATCTGCAGTTCCAACATAGACTGGCGATGCGCTATGGAGAAAATCCTCATCAGAGGGCGGCGTTTTATACAGAAACTAGTTGTCAACCTGGAACCGTATCTTATGCGAATCAATTGCAGGGTAAAGACCTGTCCTATAACAATATAGGCGATACTGATGCGGCATTGGAGTGCGTGAAATCATTTGCAAGACAGCCTGCTTGTGTCATCGTCAAACATGCTAATCCCTGCGGGGTCGCTCAGTCTGATTCTCTGTTGCAGGCTTATGGCAGAGCATACGCGACTGATCCGACATCAGCTTTTGGTGGAATTATTGCGTTTAATCGTGCACTGGACGTAGAAACGGCAAAAGCGATCATCGATCGTCAGTTTGTTGAGGTGATCATTGCGCCCGTAGTGAGCACAGGCGCTGCTTCCATTCTTCAGGAAAAGTCTAATATTCGGGTATTGGAATGTGGTGAGTGGGCGCAGTCTTATACTTCGGCGCGGGACTTTAAACGAGTAGCAGGTGGATTATTGGTGCAGGATACCGATCATGCGTCTGTAAGTGCTGATGATGTACGGGTTGTGAGCCGCAGAGCACCCAGTGATAGAGAGTTAAATGATTTGTTGTTTGCCTGGGAAGTGGCGAAGTTTGTTAAATCTAACGCGATTGTTTATTGTAAGGATTTGCAAACTATCGGTATTGGAGCTGGTCAGATGAGCCGTGTTTATTCTGCACGCATTGCAGGAATAAAGGCAAACGATGAAGGGTTGGAAGTCGAAGGTTCTGTGATGGCCTCTGACGCATTTTTCCCGTTTCGTGATGGAATTGATTCTGCAGCTCAAGCTGGAATTGCCGCTGTTATACAGCCTGGGGGTTCTATGCGTGATGAAGAGGTGATCGCTGCTGCGGATGAAAATAATATGGCGATGGTGTTTACCGGGATTCGTCATTTCCGCCATTAGGTTATTGAGATGAAGGTATTGATCGTTGGAGGTGGTGGGCGAGAGCACGCCTTAGCCTGGAAGGTGGCTCAATCGCAGAAAGTTGATCAGGTGTATGTCGCTCCTGGTAATGCGGGTACCGCGATAGAATCTAAAGTAGAGAATGTCGAAATTGCTGTCGATGATCAATCGGCTTTGTCGAAGTTTGCGCTGGAAAATGATGTCGGTTTGACGATAATTGGTCCGGAAGTCCCTCTTGTTGGCGGCATAGTGGATCATTTCAATGAAGCGGGTTTGCGATGTCTGGGGCCCAGTAAGAAAGCGTCGCAACTGGAAGGTTCAAAAGTATTCTGTAAAAAATTTCTCCACCGGCATGGTATTCCTACGGCAAGTTATGAAGCGTTTTCCGACTTGAGTGAGGCTTTGGATTATCTCCAGAAGGTTTCGATTCCAGTTGTTGTGAAAGCCGATGGGCTTGCTGCAGGCAAAGGTGTTGTGATCGCCGAAAGTCTCCAGCAGGCTTGCGAAGCAGTTGAGCAAATGTTATCGGGAAATGTATTTGGTGAGGCGGGGCATCGTGTGGTCATCGAAGAGTATTTGCCTGGTGAAGAAGCCAGTTTTATTGTGGTGGCTAATGGTGAGCAAGTCATTCCAATGGCGACATCGCAGGATCACAAGCCGCGTGATGAAGGCGACAAAGGGCCTAATACGGGTGGTATGGGCGCTTATTCGCCAGCGCCTGTGGTCAATTCTGAAGTTTATCGTCGTATTATGGCGGAAATTATCCAACCAACACTGGCGGGGCTTGCAGCAGAAGGCATGCCCTATACAGGATTTCTCTTCGCGGGGTTAATGATTTCCCCAAATGGGGCACCGAAGCTATTGGAATACAATTGTCGTTTCGGCGATCCGGAAACTCAACCTGTACTCATGCGCTTGAAAAGTGATTTTTTCGAACTTTGTAACGCGACAGTGAATGGGCAATTGCAATCGGTCAGTCCTGAATGGGATTCAAGGTCAGCCCTTGGCGTAGTATTGGCATCCGGTGGTTATCCTGGTGAATATAGTACCGGCAATGTAATCAGTGGTTTGTTGGTCGAAGGAACCGAAGAAACTAAAATATTTCACGCGGGTACTCAACGTGTGGAAGATCAGGTAGTGACTTCCGGTGGTCGCGTTTTGTGCGCGTGTGCTTTAGGAGACACTCTTGCATCTGCGCAGCGTAATGCGTACAAAGCTGTCGATCAAATACATTGGGATAAGATGTATTATCGGAGAGATATAGGATATCGAGAGATTGGCAGATAGTAAGCTTGGATGCAGCCTTTTTTGTGTTCTGCAGCATACTTACATTTTGTCGATACCAATAATACTTACTTTTCGTACTGAAGAATTAAGGAGCGAGATTTTAATAATATGCGAAAGATTGACGCAGGATTATTGTTTGTCTTGAAGGCGTAACAACAGGCGCATAGCCGGGCTACGCAACTGTTGCTACAACGCAGAAGACGGACAATAAGACAAGTCAGGATTCGTATATTATTAAAACCTCGCTCCTAAGTGAAGGTTGCCCTGACATGGTAAATCAAAGTACCATTTTAATTATTTACAGACAGAAAGAGCATTAATGAAAAAGGTTGCGTTGGTAACAGGCATTACCGGTCAGGATGGCGCTTATTTGACCGAATTCTTGCTTGGCAAAGGCTATATAGTGCATGGAATCAAACGTCGTGCGTCCTTATTCAATACTGATCGGATTGATCATCTTTATCAGGATCCTCATATAGATGATAGAAGTTTTATTTTGCACTATGGGGATTTAACTGATTCCAGCAATTTAATTCGAATTATAAAATTAGTTCAGCCGGATGAAATCTATAATCTGGCAGCCCAGAGTCATGTTGCGGTTTCGTTCGAATCTCCAGAATATACCGCTGATGCGGACGCTTTAGGGACGCTAAGAATTCTTGAAGCGATACGCATATTAAATTTAGAGAAAAAAACCCGATTTTATCAGGCATCAACGTCCGAACTTTACGGCAAAGTTCAGGAAATTCCTCAAACTGAAACGACCCCGTTTTATCCAAGATCACCCTATGCGGTGGCAAAAATGTATGCCTATTGGATCACAGTGAATTATCGTGAGGCATACGGAATCTATGCATGCAATGGTATTTTGTTTAACCATGAATCACCAAGGCGTGGTGAAACCTTCGTAACGCGTAAAATCACTCGGGCAATTTCCCGCATAAAATTAGAATTACAGGATTGCCTTTATCTGGGAAATCTGGATGCCAAAAGAGATTGGGGTCATGCAAAAGATTATGTGGAAATGCAATGGTTGATGTTACAACAAGACAAAGCTGATGACTTTGTGATTGCAACTGGTCAGCAGAATTCGGTGCGTGAATTTGTGAATGTGGCGGCTGCGGAGTTGGATATTTCGATTGATTGGCGAGGCCAGGGTGTGGAGGAAAAGGGCTATGACTGCGAAACTGGGCGATGTATTGTACAGGTTGATCCGCGATATTTTCGACCCACCGAAGTAGAGACATTACTTGGTGACGCGACAAAAGCCAAACAGCAATTGGGGTGGGAGCCGAGGATAGGGTTTCAAGAATTGGTGCGCGAAATGGTTCGTGAAGATCTCATGGTTGCAGAGCGGGATGCGCTTTGCCAGCGCGAAGGATATAAAACATTTAACTACCACGAATGAGTAGCCAAAAAGATACAGTTTCCAATCCAGTCAATTTTGGATCAAAGATATTTTTAGCGGGGCACCGCGGTCTGGTCGGTTCTGCAATTTTCAGAACCTTGCAAAACAAAGGATATAAAAATATTTTGCTTTGTGATCGGCAAGCACTGGATTTAACTGACTATGTAGCGGTTCAGGCTTTTTTTGAAAAAGAAAAGCCGGACTGTGTAATTGACGCGGCGGCAAAAGTGGGCGGGATTTATGCAAATGATACTATGCCCGCTGATTTTATTCGTGACAATCTTTTTATTCAGAATAATCTGATCGATTCTGCGTACAAGTCCGGGTGTAAAAAGTTTGTGTTTCTTGGTTCCTCTTGTATTTATCCTAAATTATCTCCCCAGCCCATGAAAGAGGAGTGTCTTTTAACGGGTGAGCTGGAAACGACTAATGAATGGTACGCGATTGCAAAAATTGCCGGGATAAAAATGTGTCAGGCATACAGAAAGCAATATGGTTTTAATGCCATTGCATTGATGCCAACAAATTTATATGGTCCGGGGGATAATTTCAATTTGCAGAATTCTCATGTGTTGCCGGCCTTGATAAGAAAGTTTCATGAGGCAAAGCAACAGAAGAAAGCTGGGGTGGAAATCTGGGGTAGCGGAAGCCCTCGCCGGGAATTTTTGCATGTAGACGACATGGCCGATGCAAGCGTTTTCCTGATGGAAAGCTACTCTGCGGCAGATATTATTAATGTCGGAGTTGGATCCGATATTACAATTCGTGAGTTGGCCGAGATCGTAAAAAAAGTTACCGGATATAACGGTGAGATGAAATTTGATACTACAAAACCGGATGGTACAAAGCGTAAGTTATTAGATGTTACCAGGCTCGCAAATTTGGGCTGGAAAGCTAAGATCGAAATTGAATTAGGGATTCGTGATACATATGATTGGTTTTTGGCTAATGTAGATACGATTCGTGTGTAAAGATGGTGTTTTTAGAGCAACAGACTTACGGCTAATATAGCTCAATATGGGGATCTAATGCCCATAGGAGCGAGGATTCAATAATATACGAATCTTGACTTATCTTATTGTCTGTCTTCTGTGTTGTAGCAACAGTTGCGTAGTCCTGCTATGCGCCTGTTGCTACGCCTTGAATACAAACAATAATCCTGCGTCAATCTTTCGCATATTATTAAAACCTCGCTCCATAGTGTGGAAGCCTGAGATTTCTAAAATAATCCAGGTTACAGATGTCTGGAGAAAAAATGTTGTGCTCTGTAATAGGTATTAGCAGGGTTAAGATATTTTTGGGACAAAAAAATCCAAGTTGACCGCTTGTTTTCTACGGTTTCTCAGGACAAGCCTACTGTTTATATTAATTTGGGGGCAATGTGAAAGAAATAAAAGTTATTCTCGTTTGTATGTTCCTGGCTATAACACCCTTAGTGCTGGCAAATGAGGTTGGTGCCGAAAAAAAGATTCTTATAGATAAGGTGCTGGAGCAAACAGGCCAATCTGCAAGGGCAATTGGAAGGCAGTTTTCTGATCTATTTGTTCAACAAATGACCCTGGTGTTGAAAAAAACAACCCGGATATAAAACCTGTTGCATTAGAAATATTGGAGGAAGAAGTAAAAGCAATCATTAACGAAGAAATCATCGTAAGTAAAAAGATGGCTGAGATAATTTATCCGATTTACGATAAGCATTTTACTATTGAAGATTTAAATAAAATGATAGAGCTAAACAACACTCCATTTGGACAAAAAATGATAAGAATTATGCCTTTAGTTGCACAAGAAAGCATGCAGGCAGGTCAGGTGTTTGGGCGATCATTGGGGCCTATAATTCAAAAGCGTATAGCTGATCGGTTTAAGAAAGAAGGGATTAAATAAATTTTTTTTGAGTAGCCGAAATTTTAGATTCCCAATTGTTGTCCCAGCATATTTCTTATTTATCTCACAGATCTTCAGGTCAGACTTTTCTCCGTGTTTGAGGATTGGCAGTAAGAATAAATTCTCGTTAACGTTGGTTTGGCAAGAGTCGCCAAAAAATTCTTGGAATTAAATAACCCAGGGGTGAAAATACCAGACCAATTATAATTGCATAGTTTACCCAGAACGTGGTTCCAGAATGCACGGTAAAAAAACAGAATATCAATATAAAACACAACAAAGGGCCAAATATTTTTAGTTGTCTATGGGCTTTGGCGGAGTTCTTGAGTTTTATTTCAAGTGGTTTGTAGGCTTGCTTCATCTTCTTTGACATTGAGTTATCTTAATAGCTTGGAAGAGTGAAATTATTTATCGGCTGGAATAGCTAACTCTTTAGTTCATCTTTGGATTTCAAACCGAGGGGCGTAGGGGTCGGACGTAGGGGTCGGGACGTAGGGGTCAGGTCTAGGTATGATGCCTATAAACTAGACCTGACCCCATTAGTGTGACCCCATTAGTGCACAATACGGGGCGGACCATATATGACCCCATTAGTGGAGAACCTTCAGGGTGGCCTCATCATCTACCTGGGGTTTTATTTCTTATGTTGTGCGATGGCTTTTATGACAGTTTCTAGCTCTTCCTGCCAGTTTCGGGGAGTAATACCGAAGGTCTTACTAATTTTTCCACATTCCAGGCGTGAATTCCTGGGGCGCTTCGCGGGTGTTGGAAAATCAGATGTCGGGATAGGGGAAATGTGCACGGGTCGAGTTAATACACCGTATTCGAGCCCCAAAGACACAATCCTGTTGGCAAATTCGTACCAATTAGTCTCCGGTGTGCCTGAATAGTGGTAGGTTCCCCAGGCGATATCATCGCCTTGTTGAATGTGGCTGCAAATTTGTAATACACAAGCAGCAATACTACTGCCAGAAGTAGGTGCGCCCAATTGGTCAGATACGATATTGAGGATCTCCCTTTCCGAAGCGAGTCTGAGGATGGTGTGTACAAAATTGTTTCCGTATATTCCGTATACCCAACTGGTGCGTAAAATTATATGACTTGGATTCGCCTTTCGTACAGATTCTTCGCCTTGCCACTTGCTGCGCCCGTATACATTTATCGGATTCGCTGAAGCATTTTCAGAGTAAGGTTCGAAGGCTTTGCCGTCGAATACATAATCTGTTGAAATATGGATGATTGGTGTGGCTGATGCGGTTGTTTCCAGGGAAAGGTTTTCTGGACCTTGCCGATTCACTGCGAATGCCTGATCTACGTCTTTTTCCGCTTTGTCCACAGCAGTATAGGCTGCAGAGTTTATAACAAGGTCTGCCTGGTTGTGCGTTAATGCTTGAGAAACTGATGACCTATTCGCAATATCCAGGTTCTGATGATTGAGTTCGACGATTTGATGCCCGAAACTGGCCCCCTGAATTCCAATTTCCCGACCCACTTGGCCGGTGGCACCTGTCAATAAGATCTTCATTTGTTAGTGCCTTTTTGATAATACGGAAGATTATTTGCCGAGATATCACATAGTTTATCGTTTATTAGATCTTTCTGTGAAAGCTGAACCTCCATATCAGGCCATTCGATTTTAAGGTCTGGATCATTCCAGAGCACTCCACCTTCATCTTCCGGGTGGTAAAATTCTGAACATTTGTAGACAAAATCTGCGGTCTCTGACATTACACAAAAGCCGTGGGCGAAACCTGGTGGAACGTAGATTTGATAATGATTAATATCGTTCAAAATCATTCCATATGACTGACCAAATGTGGGTGAACCCTGTCTGATATCAACGGCTACATCATATACTTCGCCGGATGCAACACTCACTAATTTACCTTGAGGGTAATGCAATTGATAATGTAGACCTCTGAGTACACCGCGTTGAGAGCGCGAATGGTTGTCCTGGACAAAGGTGCAGTCCAGTCCAAGGTCTCGATACATTTCAGCCTGAAAAGTTTGTAAAAAAAATCCTCGGTTATCTGCGAAAACTTTGGGTTTAATTAAGAGAACTCCTGGCAGTGGTGTATTTATAATTTCAGTCATTGTTAATGTTCCAACCATTCTTTACATATTGGCTGTTATTGTCCCGGTTACCGGTAAAATCCAGGGGGGGTGGGTGGCCCAAACTGAATGACCGGGTATGGATTATGAATTTCTGTAGTTAATTGCTTTGCAAGAGACAATCGGAGTGTAGGGGATTTCTTTCTCGTTTGTTGATAATCAAATAATTGTACCGCTGCGAAATAATACCTGAATGGTTTTTTTATGCCCTGAAGTGATTGTAGGTTCCATGCATGGATTCGTGTGTTGCCATACGAAATTTTAAGATTCGCCGAGTCTTGGAGGTAGCGAATGTCTGCCGAACCGGCAGAGTTGGTTTCAACCGGTGTTAAAAATTTCATATACTTTCCCTGTTGCTGACTCATTCTAATACTGAAAGTCCAAAAGATATTTAGTGCGAGTTAGTTAAATATTAGCAGTCAAATTGCTGAGTATCCACATTAACTAAATTTTAGAATTATTTGATTGAATAAGCAGAAAGGGTCGGGTTGTGATACCGGCCAGCCACATATCAATGTCCAATGCTACGGTATTTACAATTATTCCCATTAATTCATTAACTTTTCTTATTCGGCATTCATAATTTAGCTATGAGCTTAAAGCGGTCTCTTCGGCTTGAATTATCAAACAGTACTGTCGTTAAACGGTGAAAATAATTTATAAAACAGAAATATAAAGTATGATGGTGAGATTATTGGCTTAGGTTTGGCAGAGAATTGAAGTAGAGTTGGTTGCTGATTCGAAGCATTTATTCCCTTGTTATTAATTACCAGGGTTAACAAATATTCATTGTTAAATGCGATCTGAAATATAATTCATTCATATATTCTGGATGACATTTTAACTCCGTGCTAGACTTATGGGTTAGGTAAAACGATATGCCTGTGGAATTGTCGATGCATTCAGTTAGGATATGGGTATACGAAATCATTCTATGGAATTTAGTTGCCTCAATCTAGTAGAGCAACGATCTGTAACTTAAAGTATTAATCATACTGTGAATTGTTACTTAGATACTAAAATATCAATTTTTAATCTAATTTTGCTTTTTGCATAAGGAAATTATAGTGAGTCAAAATTTTATATTTACATCAGAATCTGTTTCTGAAGGACACCCTGATAAGGTTTCTGACCAAGTGTCGGATGCTGTTTTGGATGCGTTGCTGGAGCAGGATCCTGCATCTCGCGTCGCATGTGAGACACTCGTGAAAACCGGGATGGTCATACTGGCAGGAGAAATCACCACAAATGCCTGGGTCGATATGGAAAATTTGGTGCGTAACGTGGTCAAGGGTATCGGTTATGATGATCCGTCTATTGGATTCGACTGGGAGAGCTGCGCTGTCTTAAATGCTATTGGTAAACAATCGGCAGATATTGCCATGGGTGTCGATGAATCCGAAGATCATGAGCAGGGTGCCGGGGATCAGGGGTTAATGTTTGGTTATGCCAGCAATGAAACCGATGTTTTAATGCCAGCACCGATTACCTACTCGCACCGTTTAGTACACAAGCAAGCTGAATTGCGCAAGAATAAGACGTTACCCTGGTTGAGACCCGACGCAAAAAGTCAGGTTACTTTTCGATACGAAGACAATAAACCGGTCGCGGTCGATGCGGTGGTACTTTCGACTCAACATGCACCCGAAATAGGCCCAAAAGAGTTACGCGAAGCGGTTATAGAAGAAATTATTTTACCGGTGATCCCTTCAGAATGGATCCATAAGGATACCGAATATCTCGTCAATCCTACCGGCCAGTTTGTCATCGGCGGACCTGTAGGGGATTGTGGGTTAACCGGTCGGAAGATTATTGTTGATACATACGGGGGTATGGCGCGTCATGGTGGTGGTGCGTTTAGTGGTAAGGATCCTTCAAAAGTGGATCGTTCTGCTGCCTATATGAGTCGCTATGTGGCAAAAAATATTGTTGCTGCGGGTTTAGCGGAGCGTTGTGAGCTTCAGGTATCGTACGCCATTGGTGTTGCAGAGCCGACTTCGATCAGTATCGAAACCTTTGGCACCGGAAAACTCGAAGAGGATCGGCTGATTGCGATTGTTCGCGATATTTTCGATATGCGTCCCAGAGGTTTGATTGCAATGCTTGGCTTGTTAAAGCCGATCTACCAGGCAACCGCCGCATACGGACATTTTGGTCGCACAGAAAGTACATTTACCTGGGAAAAGACCGATAAAGTCGATCAGCTGAAAGACGCTGCGGGATTATAAGCCTGTTCCCTGAAACCTTAAATTTTCGATTCTAAAGAAGGAAAACCTATGAGTAGCCAACCTGTTACAAACCTGACTCCAGATTATAAAATTGCGGATATCTCACTGGCCGAATGGGGTCGGAAAGAAATCAATATCGCCGAAACCGAAATGCCGGGCCTTATGTCCCTGCGTGAAGAATATAGGGACCAGAAACCTCTAAGCGGCGCGCGGATTGCCGGATGTTTGCATATGACAATCCAGACTGCAGTGCTAATGGAAACGCTGATCGATTTAGGTGCTGAAGTACGATGGTCATCGTGCAATATATTCTCAACTCAGGATCATGCCGCCGCGGCGATGGCTGCAGTGGGGATTCCGGTATTTGCCTGGAAAGGTGAAACAGAAGACGAAGCCTGGTGGTGTATCGATCAGACAATCTTTGGGCCGGACGGCTGGCGGCCTAATATGATACTTGACGATGGTGGTGATCTGACCATCGTCATGCATGAAAAATACCCCGATCTAATGAACGATGTCAGAGGTTTGTCAGAAGAGACGACTACAGGTGTTTTGCGGCTCTATGAAATGGTTAAAAAAGGAACTCTGCAGACACCGGCTTTCAATGTCAATGATTCGGTTACTAAATCCAAATTTGATAACCTGTATGGGTGTCGTGAATCTTTATTGGACGGAATTAAGCGTGCGACCGATGTGATGATTGCCGGCAAGATCGCTGTGGTTGCAGGATACGGTGATGTTGGCAAAGGTTGTGCACAGTCATTGCGAGGACAGGGCGCGACAGTCTGGGTCACTGAAATCGATCCAATTTGTGCGCTGCAGGCTGCGATGGAAGGGTATCGCGTAGTGACCCTGGATACTGCGGCGGCAGAAGCCGATATTTTTGTCACGGCAACGGGTAATTACCATGTGATAACCCATGATCATATGAAGGCGATGAAAGACCAGACTATTGTCTGTAATATTGGTCACTTTGACTCGGAGATCGATATTGCTTCGCTGTCTGATTATGAATGGGAAAATATTAAACCACAGGTTGATCATGTCATTTTTCCCGACGGTAAACGGATTATTCTTCTGGCAGAGGGCCGCCTGGTGAATTTGGGTTGTGCCACAGGTCATCCAAGTTTTGTAATGTCTAATTCATTTACTAATCAGGTGCTCGCGCAAATTGAGTTATGGAACAATGCGCAGGATTATAAAAATGAAGTCTATGTCTTGCCTAAAAATCTGGATGAGAAAGTCGCTGCGTTGCATTTGCAAAAATTAGGTGTTCAGTTGACCCGTTTGACAGAAAAACAGGCAGCCTATATTAGCGTTGATGTTGATGGGCCGTACAAACCCGGACACTATCGCTACTAGCAATTTTGGTCAGTGGGCCTGTCCTGACCAGGGCAGGCCCGTCGTTCAGTGCAGCCATTCATTCCTCCCCATTGCTTTAATAAATTCTTCGACTCTGGGGTGTTGTCCCATCATTGTATTTAAACTCCACTGTTAAGCAATTTCATGGATCAAAATCGGAAATATACTAAGGACTACAGTTTTGAATTTTTCCCGCCAAGATCAGAGGCCGCGGAAAAACAACTGCGTGAAACCTCGGATGAACTGGCGCGCATTGACCCTCTGTTTTTCTCGGTAACATTTGGTGCCGGAGGCACGACCCGCCAGAAAACACGAGAGACTGTCATAGATATGCAACAGCGTACCGGAGTGGAGAGTGCGCCGCATATTTCCTGTATCGGTTCAACACGTAACAGTATTCGTCGTATTATCCATGACTATAAAGAGCAGGGTATAAAACGGATTGTTGCATTGCGTGGCGATCTGCCGTCAGGAATGGTGGAAGCGGGTGAATTCCGATTCGCCAACGAACTGGTGGCTTTTATACGTGAAGAAACCGGAGATCAGTTTAAAATAGAAGTTGCTGCTTATCCGGAAGTTCATCCACAGGCTGCGCATGCGGAAGCCGATCTGAATAATTTTGTTCGAAAAGTTGAAGCCGGTGCGGATTCGGCAATTACGCAGTATTTTTATAATGCGGATGCCTATTTTAATTTTGTGGATCGCTGCGAAAAGAAGGGCTTACGAATTCCGATAATACCCGGAGTCATGCCAATTTCGAATTTTTTCCAGATATCGCGTTTCTCTGAGGGTTGTGGTGCGGAAATTCCTCGCTGGATGAGAAAACGTTTCGAATATTACGGCGATGACAGAAAGTCGGTATTAGCTTTTGGCACAGAGATACTCACCGAATTGTGTCAGCGCTTGTTGGACGCCGATGTGCCTGGTATACATTTCTATACCATGAACAGATCAGATTTGGTACTTAAGACTTGGAACAGTCTCGATTTGAAATGAGTCGTCGCATTTGATCCGTGCGAATATCAAGAATTTTTCTCGGCAATAGTCTTGCTACTGACACTTCCATAAGTTTCGACAACGAAAGTGCCCATTATGTACGTAATGTATTGCGCCTGAAAAAAGGTGATCCAATCACTGTGTTTAATGGTCAGGGCGGGGAGTTTTCAGCATTATTGACCCTGGTCAGTAAAAAGAGTGTTACAGCAAACATCGGTAAATGGCGGCCTGTAGAAACTGAATCGGCATTGTCTATTCAGCTTGCGGTTGGAATATCGAGGGGCGAACGGATGGATTTTGTTATTCAGAAGTCTGTCGAGCTGGGTGTTAGTCATATTTGTCCTCTGATTACCAAACGTACGGTTGTAAAGTTAACCCCGGAAAAATGTGAGCAAAAACATTTACACTGGTCGAAAATTGCTCAAAATGCCTGTGAACAGTGCGGTAGAGATCGATTACCGGAGATCAGCTCGCCTGTTGGATATACGGATTTTGTGAGTACCGGAGAAGGACTTCGGCTGTTTCTTGACCCACGATCCGAAGTCAAATTGTCCGAAGTACAAAATCCGCAACAGGAGGTAGTATTATTATCTGGGCCTGAAGGTGGCTTCAGCGACCAGGAACGCAAACATGCCCTAAGTTGTGGGTATACTGGAGTGCGCCTTGGCCCAAGGATATTACGTACCGAAACCGCTGTATTGGCGGGGATTGCGATTCTACAGGCGATGTGGGGCGATTTGGGTTGAAAAATGAATTTTTGTGGTGATGATTTTTTAGATTAGAACAAGGAACAGGAATCCCTGTTCGACCGTTTGCCAGTCTCTTTCTTCCTTTGCCCGTAGCGTTATAAGTGTGCATTTTCTCGCTAATTATTGCACAATTAGAACGTCATCCCTGCTGAGCGATTACTGGATCGCTGCAATTTACACGGTGCTCGCATCGATGATAATCAGAATTATATTTGTAGGAGTTTGAAATGAAACGAAAAATATTTTTACTGACTGTTGCTCTGATGGCAATTTCTTATCCTCTGCTTAGCAGTGCCCGAAATTATTTCATTCCACCTGTGCCGGTTCCTTACCCTTCAGCAGTAGTACCTGTGCCCGTTCCTGTACCCGTACCCGTACCAGTGCATCCGTATCATCGACCTGATATCGCTGTTGATAGAGCATTAAGATACGGCGTACCGGATCCAAGATACCCAGGTTACAGAGCTCCGTATTATTCCAATTGCCGTGATTCCAAAACTGGTCTGTATTATCCCTGCTAATAAATTATTGGCGTGAAACCCGATTCAAGGGGTGGCTAGAGTTAATTGATTGTATTTACTCAGTGGCTTTCGTGGTTAGAGGGTGCAAGTCATTGATTGTTCGGGACGCGTGAATACGTCCCTGTAAGCTCTGCTGCTACGTCCCTGTTGCAGAAGCCGGAACAATCAATGACTTGCACCCTCAGATAAATAGGCGCTGAATAGTTACATTGATTAATTAACCCATGAACCAACAATTGAATTTCGCGCTAAATATTACCGCGCCTATCCTGATATTGTTGATTCTTGGTCTGTTGTTCAGGCGCATAAGACTCATTGACGAACATTTTATATCTGCAGGGAACGCGATTGTTTATAACATTGCGCTTCCCACCCTGTTATTTTTCAGCACTGTTGCTGTTCCATTACGGCAAAGCTTCGATCTGCGTCTGCTCGGATTTGGAGTCGTTTCCACCTTAATGGTTGTTTTCGTACTGTGGGTGATTTCACCGCTATTCGTTTCCGACCAACAGCGTGGCGTTTTTATTCAAGGTGCTTTTCGCGGCAATATGGGGATTATTGGCATTGCCCTGGTTCTCAATGCTTTTGGATCGGCAGTCCTGCCAAAAGCAGGGATTTATCTGGCTTTACTGACCATTCTCTATAATTTTTTATCGGTGTGGGTGCTGCGCCCAAAGACACGTTCTTTTCTTTGGATATTCCTGAAAAATCCATTGATTATTGCGGTATTCCTGGGTTTTGCCTGGTCGATGTCCGGGGTGGCGGTGCCTGCGATAATTCGTAGTGCTGGCGACTATATTTCTCAACTGGCACTGCCTCTGGCCTTGATTTGTGTGGGTGGTAGCTTAAGCTGGGCCAGTTTTCGAATCAATCATTCAGGCGTAGTGTGGGCATCGATATTTAAATTGATACTGATTCCCTGGGTGGTGACCAGTGCTGCGGTGATGTTGGGTTTCACCGGCGCAGATTTGGGATTATTATTTCTGATGATGTCTGCGCCGTCAGCGGCGGCCAGTTATGTGATGGCAGAAAAAATGGCCGGTCAGGGTGCTATGGCGGCGGAGATTATTGCGCTGACAACGGTGGCGGGTGCGTTTACGATTACATTTGGATTGGTGGTGTTGAAGGGTTTTGGGTATATTTAAGACTAGACCGAAATTATGTAGGCTGGCGTTGAGCTTGCGAAACCCAGCAGGGGGGTTACGTCAATGTTGTTGAAAAGCTTTGGGTACATTTAAGGAATCAATTCATCGAGTTTAGTGGTTAGGGTGCAAGCCATTGATTGTTTGGGACGCGCAAGTACGTCCCTGTAAGCTCTGCTGCAACGTCACTGTTGCAGAAGCCCAAACAATCAATGGCTTGCACCCTTGGGATATATCGAGGGGGGATAGACTATTTGATTTTCTAAAAGTCATTGCAGCGGCATTTCATTTTGAACAAATCAGGCAGAACGAGACAATGGACAAAGACGAATTCAGGAAGAAGGTAAAAAACGAATTAAAAAAACTCGATAAAATGCAGACTGTGCATTGCACAGGATATTGCCAAAGGTTATAACACACTCGCCCAATGGGCAGGGTTACCCCAAGTACCCAAGCCGTTTTTAAAATAACAGTCTGACCGAAGGAGATAGAATCATTGATTGCAATATGCCTTTTCGGTTTTGTATAAGAGAAAACAAAAATTGGAAAATAACCCCTTCAATAATCGCTACATTCATCTGGGAAGCGAGTTTTATGTAAGTACCCATCCATCTCCGGTTACAAATCCCGAGTTGATTGCATTTAATGACGGTCTGGCTGCGGAGCTCGGCCTTTGTGCTACAAATCTGAATTCAAGTGATCGCACTGGTTTTTTTTCGGGCAATACCATTCCTGCGGGTGCAGAGCCATTGGCGATGGCATATTCAGGTCATCAATTTGGTCATTTTAATCCGCAGTTGGGTGATGGTCGGGCAATATTGTTAGGGGAAATAGACAGCCCCGACGGTCAGTCTTTTGACATGCAATTAAAGGGCTCCGGGCTTACTGTTTATTCGCGTGACGGCGATGGACGTTCGGCATTGGGCCCTGTGCTGCGAGAATATTTGTGCAGCGAAGCGATGGCAAAACTGGGTGTGCCGACCACCCGCGCATTAGCCGCAGTGACCACTGGCGAGAATGTGATGAGGCAACAGTTGTTACCCGGTGGCATTATTACTCGCATTGCTACCAGTTTTGTGCGTGTCGGCACATTTCAGTATTTCGCGGCCAGGGGGGATGTGAACGCCATCAGGAAACTGGCCGACTATGTGATTGACCGCTGCTATATACAGGCTCGTGAGGCAAAAAATATTTATGTCGCCTTATTGGAAGCGATCATTAATCGTCAGGCAGCGCTAATTGCTCAGTGGATGCAGCTCGGTTTTATTCATGGCGTGATGAATACCGATAATATGTCCATTGCAGGAGAGACAATTGATTATGGCCCTTGTGCGTTTATGGATGCTTATGCACATGATCGAGTGTTTAGTTCAATCGACCGTGATAAACGCTATGCCTATAATAATCAGGCATCCATCGGGCTTTGGAATTTAACCCGCCTGGCAGAAACTTTTTTGCCTCTATTGGCAGACAATATGGAGGCTGCTGTAGAGGTTGCGCAGGATATTTTGAACGAGTACGCCGTGCTTTATCAGCAATATTGGTTGGCGGGGATGAGGGATAAAACTGGCTTATCAAAGGAGTTGCAGGGTGACAAAGAATTAATCGAAGATTTGCTCAACATTATGGCAAGTAATCACGCAGATTTTAGCTTGACCTTTTATTACCTGTCGCAATTAGGCATCGATTCCTTGACTCAAGACAGGCAGATAAAATCCTTATTTACAGAAACTGAACAGTTTGATGTGTGGTTGTTAAAGTGGCGACAACGTTTGAGTAAAGAGACATCAAGTGATGAGGCGAGGCAAGCAAAGATGCGTACGGTTAACCCGGTTTATATTCCTCGAAATCATCAAATAGAAGCAGCTATTCGGGCGGCAGAAGACCACGATGATTTTTCGGTGTTTCATGATTTGTATAAGGTATTGCAGTCTCCCTATGTAATACAGGAAGGGAAAGAAACTTACATGTCGCCGCCAAGACCTGATGAAGTTGTAAAAAAAACATTTTGTGGGACGTAATTGATTTGGGATTAACAAGTCATAGCATAGGTCATTTATATCATAGGTATATAATCATAGGTAATCATAGGGGTCAAGCATATTTCATAATATGAAATACATGATATATACTACATTTATGCCCAGGCCGACAAGAATTGAATACGAAGGTGCTGTTCATCATGTGATGAATAGAGGTCGAGGTCGC
>Ga0114934_10000142_pt1 | contig 42216 bp, 48 predicted proteins | sample 4SBtaG_2_FD_99695 | JGI IMG/M metagenome (GOLD analysis project Ga0114934, IMG submission 99695) | Deep subsurface microbial communities from Kolumbo volcano to uncover new lineages of life (NeLLi) - 4SBTROV10_white metaG | ecosystem: Environmental > Aquatic > Marine > Volcanic ...
ATTTTCATACCAATCAAATGTTTCTATTAAATGACAATGACAGTCATAAATTTCTACTAAAAAAGTTTCTAATTCAACATATATTCTGTAATAAGGAAGTCTTTCTCCTTTATTTTTTAATCTATTTGGGATTATTTGATAAAGTTCTTGATATGCTTTTTTAGGACCACCACCTTCTTTTTCATCTAATTTACATTCAACTATTGCATTTCCAACAATTCCATCACTCTGATTTTTATCTAAATCTTCTGGGTTTAAACTAACACCAGTTTTTTGTGTTAAGAAAACATAAAAAACCCTTTGTCCTGCAACTTCTTGTTTTAACATTACATTTACAATTGCTTCTTTTGTGTATCTTAAATAATTCTCCTTACTAATACTTTCTAATATTTCTTTATTTTTTTTAGCACTCATAATTTATTTTTTCCTTTTAATATTTATTTATTTATTTTTAATCTTTTCATAAATCTTAATTTATTCTTACTTATTGTTTTGTTGATATAAATTGATTAAAAAAATATCTGAAAGTGAAATAATTTCACTTCATTCATCAACTAAACAATTTTAAGTTATTCTATAAATTATAGATTGTCTTTTAGATAATTCATAATTAGTTTCATTATAAGAAATTTAATTATTTTTATCAACTTTTTTTATAGTTCTTCATAAGAACTTCTTAAACTTTTTTACCCTTTCAGAACCTTTTTTATATCATCAAAGGTAAAATAGGGAATTTTTATATAGTTTTCTATTATTCTTAAATTAAGATTATTTTCCATAATCATTCCTTTATATAATAATATTATATAATAAATATATATTAAAAAATAAAAATAATTATTAATAATATAATTAGGAAAATTTTTTATCAATAAGAAATTTTCTAAAATTTTACTATTTATGATAAAGAGAAAAAAACTTATTCTTGAAAAAAATAAATAGAATTTTTTAATTGAGAGGATATTCTATAATAAATTAAGTCAAGAGAGACTAAATATATTTTTTTTATTAATCTATAGTAATGTGAGAACCAATTACTGTTATTTTACAAGGTAAAATAACTGAAATTGAATAGTTCGAGTTCTGAAAGAAAAACTCAAGCTTGACTTGATTTTTATTGAATTAAGTGTTTTCTACTTTATCGTCGATAGAAATAATTTATAAAAACTGTTCCTATTAATTGTAAATAACTTTATTAATATCTCCCCCATTAAAAAAGGAAGACTTTTACTTTATTTTGTTAAAATTAGAGTAAAAGTTTTATATTAATTTAATGTTTTAATATATTCAGCTAATGTTGGTATATCTTTTTTATCTATATTTTTTAATTGACTTTTCATAATTACTTTCATTTTACCACCATAAGTATTATCTTTATATCCAATTAAAGCAGATTCTATTTCATCTTTTGTCATTTTTGAAACAATTTTACTTTTTCCTAATGCAGATTTTTCTGCTTTTTGTCCATGACAAGTAGTACATTTTTTAAATATATCATTTGAATCAACTGCTAATAAAACAGTCATTAAAGTTAGTAAAGAAGTAATTAAAGTTATTTTTGCTAAATACATGATTTTCCTTTATACAATATAATATATTATAATTATATTATTAATTAAATTTAACTTTTTAAAATTAAAAGTTATATATAATATTTATCCTTAAATTACAATATAATTATTTAATTAATTTTAATTTTAATATATAACAAAAATAAGATTTTTATAAATTAATGATTTTTATTATTAATTATTTAAATTTAAATTAAAAAAAAAAGGAGTTTTTATGGAAACTTTATTATTAGATGAAAAAAATTTTTTTCAATTTGAAGTTGAAGAAATAGTTTCAAATGAATCAGAAGATTTTTCTGATTGTAAAATTTGTCAAGAGAATTACACACAAATGTGTATAGATATGGGATTAGATATGAATGACATATCTTTTATCTTTTCAGAAAAATAAAGGAAAATATTATGAAAAAAATTATTATTAGTACAATATTTGCACTGTTTATGGTAAATACTGCACAAGCAGGTATTATAGATATAATTGGTTTGGCAGCAGCACAAATAGGTATTGATGCAGCTGGTCATAATAAAAATAGTTCTACTAGCTATGAGGCTTCTAAAAGAAGAGAAAAATTAGCACATTTCTTTGGAATGGAAACTGATACTGAAAAAGCTATCAAATTAGAAAGAAAAAGAAAAGCTGCTAAAAAAGCTGCTATTCTAAAAGAAGTTAATAGTATTGATTTATCAAAAGATGGAAATTTAACTAATATTTCTCAAACAGTAGGTGCTTATATAGAAAGAAAAAACTGAAAATAAAAATTAATCACTGTAAAATTCTTTACTTTGATTAATTTACTTTTATAAAGTAAAAAATTAAAATTTTATTTAAAATAGATATAACCTAAATATATTTATCTAAAATACATAAGGAGTATCAGATGAAAAATGAAGAATTACATTTAGGTTTAATAGATTGTATTAGAGACAATAATAAAAAGAAAGTTTCTTTTAAAATTATTTTTGATTCTAAAAATAAAAGAAAAAGTTTAAAAGTTATTTCAAATAATAAAATGAAAAAACTTTTTAATAGATATTGTAAAAAAAATGTACCATTTAAAAAAATTAATGAAAAATTTAATTTAAATGATAAAAATGTTGGAGACTTAATAGATGTTAAGTATTCTAAAATTTTAAAACTATCATCTTTATGATGATAGTTTATATTTTTAATATAAAATTAATTTATTAAATGATAATATTCATATAACATTAGTATGTTATTATAACAACAAAAGGAGAAAATATGTTATTTATAAACAAGAAGAAAGATAATATCTCTTTATCTTTAGAGCAAATGTTAGAAATAGAAAAATTGTTTCAGAGAAAAAATTTTGAAATTGAAGATAAATCATTTGAAATTGAAAGATTAAAAAATGAAATTGATAAATTAAATAATCAATTATCTATAAAAAAAGATAAAGATGAATTATTGTTTAATTATGAAAATGAAAATTTTTTATTAAGAAAAAGAAATAAAATTTTAGTTAAAGAAAATAATAAATTATTAACTAAAATTAAAAAAGTTGAAAATGAATTATCTTGTATATATGATTTCTTTAAAGATATTTTAAAAAAATTAGAAATAACTAATTTAAATAATTTAACAGATAATCTTATTTCAAAAATAAAAAAAACAAATAATTCAGATAATGAAAAATTTGAAAATAAATCTGATAAAAATATTAATCAAGAGATTAATATTAAATTAAAAAAAGATTCTATTGAAGTTGAGAAAATTCTAACTAAAAAAATAGAAGAAAAAAATATTTTTGAAAAATTAGATTTAATAGTTTAAAAGGAGATTTTCTCCTTTTATTTTTAATGAAAATAAATAATAATTATTTTAATTTTATTATAATTCTGTTTTTTCTATTAATTTCATATTATATTTTATAATATCTTTAATTTTATGATTATCATCTAATAAATAAACTAATTCTCTTAATGCAATTAATTTTTCAGAATAATTCAATTTAATCATATCTTCTATATTTAAAGATAATAAGTTTGAAAATTCATCTTTTTTTAATTTAAATTTCCACCAAATAAATATTTTAATAAAAATTATTGGATGTTTTATAAAACTATATATAATTTTCTCCCTTATTTTTAATAATTTTTAATTTGAGTTCCTTTATAATAAACTCAAAATAATCAACATTAATTTTTTCATTATTTTTTAAAAATTCTAAAATAACTTGACCAATTTCAATTTTTTTTGATTTTATATACATATTTGGTGATATGTGAAATTTTGTTATAGCTATTTCATTTACATCAAAAATTTGTTCTTTTTCTTCTCTTGTTTTATAATCAATTAATAAAGTATAATTATTTTCTTTTATTATTAATTCAGTTTCCATTATTTTTCCTTTTCCTATTAAGAATGATAACTATATTATATTTATTTTAAATAATCAATATTATTATTGATAATAATATTTTTAATATAAATTAAATTAAAAATATTAAATTATATTAATAATTTAATTGTATTTTAAGTTTTTTTTTAATAATATATTAAATATTAAATTAATATGATTATCTATATGGTAATGTAATTAGTAAATAGGAAAAAATATGAATAATAAAATAATCTCTTGTGCAGTTATGCGCAATTTTCTACACATTGGACATTATAACCTTGTATCAGAAATGTTGAAAAATTCTGATAAAGTTTATATTATATTTGGTTCAGCTCAAGCCCATAGTGATATTAGAAATCCATTTACAATAAAGCAAAGAATAGACCTTGTTAGACTTGCTTTTGGAAAATCTTCAAAAATAAAAATAATTTCAATTAAAGATATTAATGCTGTCACAAAAGAAGAATGGGAAAGTTATGTTCTTGAAAAAATAAAAAGTGAAGGTTTAGAGACACCTACTGATTATTGGGGTGGTTCTCAAGATGATGTTTCTTGGTATGGTAATGTAAAAACAGAAAATAATAAATTTTTAAAAATAAATATTTTAAATAGATATAATTCATCTATTATGAGTGGTACTCTTGTAAGACAATCAATATCAAATAATGGTGTAGAATGGAAAGAACATGTTCCTAAATGTATGATTGAGTATATTGAAAACAATTTTCCAAAACATTTAATGTTATCAAATATTTTAAATGAAAGAGAAAAATTAATACAAAACTTAGTAATTAATTTTAATAAAGATATTAATTCTCTAAAGAAACTTACTTTAAAAGAATTAAGAGCTATTCAATAAAAAACTTAGTCTTTTGAAATAAAGACTTTAAACTTAAATTTCATATTTTAAAATAAAATCAATATGATTATCTATATGGTAATGAAATTGTAAAAGGATTTATATTATGAAAAATATACTTATAGTAGTAGACTACCAAAATGACTTTGTCGATCCAAATGGATCTCTTCCTGTTTATGATGCAGATAAAATTTCAAAAAATATTCAAAATAAAATAAATGATAAAAAATATGAAAATATAATTTATACTTTTGATACTCATACATCAGATGAATATTTTAAATCTGATGAACAAAAAATATTTCCAAATATTCATTGTGAATTTAATACAAATGGTTGGAATCTTTTTAAAATAAAACCAAGAAACAATAAAGAATTTCAAATAATGGTAAATAATATGAATGAACCATTTAACTTTTATGATATTAATGATGAATTTTTCTTTACAAAAAATGTTTTTGATATTTGGAATGGTAATTCAATTTATCCAAAATGGTTTGAAAATAATTTCAATAAAGATGAAGTTATTGTTATTGGTGTAGCAACAAATTATTGTGTTTTTATGAATGTAATGGGTCTTGTAAAAAGAGGTTACAAAATAAATATTATTGAAGATTCTGTTAAAGGAATTAAAAATTTTCCTGATGGTTCAATAGATGATTCATTTGATAATAATATTTCAATTATGAAAAATAAAAATGTAAATTTTATTTAAAATAATAAATAAGGATTTAATTATGAAAACAATATTTCAGATAACATATAATTCAGATAGAATGGAAGGTAGAGGATACACAATTAATACAAATATATTTTTTGAAAAATATACTGATGCTATTAAATTTGTTAAATCAAAAGAATATGGAAGAAAATTCGGTATTATGAATCTTCCAGGTTCTAAATATAATATTATAGAAGTAAATAAAGCTGATATAATACCTAAAATATATAAATCTATTGAAGATTATCAAAAAAAAGAAAATATCCAAATAAATGATAGTCCTGAAAAAATAAAAAGAGATAAATATAATAATATGGATAAAAAAGAACTTATTGAAATACTTATGAAGAAATCTAATTAATTAAAAATATTTATTATTAATATATTTAGATTTAAAAATCTAAAACAAAAGCAATAATTTAAAGGAAAAATATGGAAAAACTAACTCTAAGTACAGTAATCAAAGAAAATATTGAACAACTTTCTATTACAGAGAAAAAAGCAAATAATGTAATTGAAAATATTAGAAATAATATAAAGAATTATGTAAAATCAAATAATATAAAATCTCTTATTATAGGTGTTTCAGGTGGTCTTGACAGTTCTGTTGTATCAGCTCTTTGTCAAGAAAAATATACAGGAGTCCCTCTTATTGGTGTTTCAATTCCTATGAATTCAACAAATGAACATAAAGAACAAGCAAAATGGATTGGTGAAAACTATTGTACTGTTTTTGAAGAATTTAATGAATGGGATAATACATTTAATATATATGAAACTAATAATACAGAAAGTAAAGAAACTTCAATAAATTTTATAAAAGAGATATTTAATACAGTTTCAAAAACTAATTCTATTGCTGAGAAAGCTGGTTTTAATGTAAATACATTTCCAACTAAAATACTTAATGGTAACATAAAAGCAAGACTTAGAATGATAACATTATATGATCTTGCAAGAAAAACAAATGGAATGGTTCTCTCAACAGATAATTTATCAGAATTCAATATGGGGTTTTGGACAATTTGCGGTGATGTTGGTGATTATGGTCCAATTCAAAATATAGGAAAAGGTTTTGAGTTACCGATAATTGCAGAACAACTTAATATTAGAAATGATATTATTTATCAACCACCATCAGATGGTCTAATGGTAACAGAAGATAATACTGATGAAGCACAGCTTGGTGCCTCTTATAAAGAAGTAGATTTTATTATTAAAATGTATTCTAATGAATTTAATTATAAAATTAATGAATTCACAAAAGAAGAGCAAGATAAAATTAATAAAATTATAAATAGATATGAAAATCTTACTTACAAAAGAAAAGGTACAATTAATTTATCAAGAAAAATAATAAATATTGATTAAAAATATAATATATAAGATTTAATAAAAATTAAATCTTATATAAATTTAAAACTATTTTAATTTTATTTTAACTCTTCTGTTTTTTTGATAACAAAATTCAGATGGTTTTAAGCAAAAAGATTTAGTTTTTCCATACCAAGAAACTGCTATTTTATTTTTAGGAATACCAATTTCTAATAAATAATCTTTAACTGCCAAAGCTCTTTTCATACTTAATTTATCATTAAATTGAATAGTTCCTCTTTCATCAGCATAACCATCTAATTCAATATTTGAAAATTTTATATTTTTAATGTAATCTATTTTACTTTTTTGATCATTTTTAAGTTTATATGATTTAAAGTCAAAAAATACAGAACTATTTTTTAAATTAGAATTATATTTAGCAATTTTTTCATTATTATTTATAATTTTTTCATTTTTATTATTTATAATTTTTTCTATATTTTTTAATGATTTTTTAATTTTATCATTTACAATTTTATCTTTATTATCAATTTTATTGAAAGAGATGGTGTCTAATTCTGGTTTTAAACTAAAATTTTCATCTTTTAAATCTTTAATGGCCAAATCACATAAAGGTCTTTTCTTTTTAAAAATTGATGAAATAGATTCAAAAAATCCCATTTTATCTTTTTCAGATTGAGTTATACAGTTATCTTTATATTCAGCAAATAAAACACTTGTTAATAATAAGATTAATGATATTAATATTATTTTTTTATTCATTTTGTTTTTTCCTTATTTATTTTTTAATATAACAAATGATATAACATTTAAAAATAAAATTTTCAACTTCAAAATATCTAATTTTTCATAATATTTTATATTTTGAAACTTTTTTATTAAAAATAATAAATTTTATTATTAATTAAGATATAATAAGTTATAATTAAAAAAAAAGGAGATATTATGAATGTATTTCTAGATTTAGAAGAAACTATTATTGATGATTGGTTTTCTTGTAATTTTCTATTTCAAAATATAAAAAATATAGAAAAAATGATTAAAAAATTTTCAATTTCTTTTGATAATAAAATTGCAACTTCTGAAAATATTAATTTAATATTATTTTCTGCTGCAGTTATTAATCAAAAAGATTTAGATAGATTTAATAATATGATAAAACCAGTAATAGAGGAACATTTATCTTTTAAATTTAAATCAGAATTTTTATTTAGTAATAATAATATTAAGAATTTAGTGGAAAACAATGGTATAAAAATGTTACCTAATGATCATATTTCTGATATTTTTAATTTAAATGTAAAAGAACAAATCTTTAAATTAATTTCAATTGAAAATGAAACCAATGTTTTATTTGATGATACAGTAATTGAAAATTCTGTTGAAACATTATTTGATGATTCTTTTGAAGATAAAAAAACTATAAAAATTTGTGTAAAGGTTTAATATATGTATATGTTTAATTTAAGTGAGACTCAAATAGTTAATTTAATTATAATAATGTCTATTATGACATTTATTTTTTTGGGAAATATTATAAAATCAATAATTAAGGATTTAAAGTAATGATTATTAATAATTTTAAATTAAATTTGGAAAAAATGTCTTTTGAAGATATTATTTTTATTTTAAATAAACTTGAACAAAAAGACTTTAATGATTTTGTAGAAAATGGTAAATATTATATGGAACCTCAAAAATTCATTCAATTTATAGAATTTTTATTTAATAAAAAAGAAATTAAATTAATTGAAAAAATTAAAAATAACAATAAAATGAATTTTATTCTTAATCTTTTATAAAAATAATAATATTAATTAATTAACATTTTTATTAACATTTCTTCATTTAAAACTTGAATACCTTCATTATTTTCAAATGTAATAAATAAAATATTATTTTTTTCTTTAATATCTTTAATATTATTAAATTTTATTCCATTTGAAAAGATACTTATTCCATAATATTTTGAATAATACCAAGGATTGTCTTTTTTATCAATATTTTCTATTTTAGTTTTAATAATAAATTCTATTTCTATGATTTTTTTACCAAATTTTATTTCTTTAAAAAAAAATTGAATATCTGAATGAATTTCCATTTCTTCTTTAGCTTTTAATATAACTTTTTTTTTGAAATTATTATATGTATATGATTCAGGAACTTTCAATATATTTCTTAAAACTTCTACTTTTAATTTTCTTTTACCAATTTTTTGATATTGTTTTAATAATTGATATATTCTCATTGAATAATTAGATTTCATATAAAGAATATTTTTTAAACTATATTTTGTAAAATTTGATTTGAGATTCAATAAATAAGGTTTTAATCTTTCTTCAAATTCAATAGTAAGTATTCCATTATTATATTCAATTTCTCTAAACCAATGAAGTAATTTCCATTGATTATCATCTTTTGATATTTCAAAATGTTTACTATATAAACTTTTTGATATATTCTTTAAATAACTTGATGATAATTTTTTTGAATTTTCATTTAATAAAGACACTAACTCTTGATGAGATAATTCTATTTTAAGTTTATTATTATTTAAGCAGGATAAAGCTTTTAAAGCTATTTTAATTTCATTTGTGTTCCAAGTATGTCTACCTGAAATTAAATCATTATGTTGAACAATTAAATCTTTTTTATTCATATTTATTTCTTTTTATTCTTATTTTACATAAAAAAAATAAAAATGTAAATAAAAAATGTATTTTAAATAAAAGATTATATGAATATTTCTTGATTTAATTTAATAAAAGGACTTTTTTAAATTAAAGTCCTTTTTAAGTAGATAAAAAGTCCTTTTTATAAAAAAAGTAGATAAAAAGTCCTTTTAAAATCAAAAAATATCCTTTTAAGTAGATAAAAAGTCCTATTAAGTAGATAAAAAGTCCTTTTATCACTCTTGAAAGTCCCTACACAAGGTTGTTGTAGAGGACAGAAAATATATAAAATATATAAAAGGGTGTAAAAAAAATTTCCAAGTAAATTTTATCTCACAATTAAGTGGATTATAAATTAATATTTGGAATGAACGAAGCTAAAGCTTCTATACTGTAAGAGAAAAATTAGAATTGATTTCAATTTCCTGGATGACTGTTTTAATTTTAGAACTTTTTAATTTGGGTGCTCGTAAAATCAAAATTCTCAGTCATGACTGTTTAATCAATTAGTTAAAATAAAGACTATATATATTTAAAAAATAATACATAATATATGTGTTTAATTTTATTTTTAAATCAAATATTTATTTTTAAAAAAAAGGACTTAAATACTACTACTAGTTTAGTATATTTTTTTATTAAAAATACCTAAAATATTGATTTTTATGTATAATATAATGAACCTCACCATTCATTGTGGGGAAGAGATACTGAAATAAGATTTTAAATATAAATAAAAACTTGAATATAATAATTAAATATTGTATAATTCAAGTATGAAAAAAGGTTATAAATATAGATTATCAGTAAATAATAAACAATCAAAATTACTTAAAGATTTAATGTTTTCAGTAAATCAAATATATAATATAATCCAAGAAGCAATAAGAAAATATAATGAGGAAACTCAAAGAATATATTTGTAATTGTGGTTTGAATATTCAAAGAGATCACAATACTTGTTTAAATATTATTAGCAGGGTAGAAACTACCCAGTGAGCCTTTAGTTATAATTAATTTATAAAATCAATCCCTGATTTATTAAATTCTTTATTCAGTTAGGAAAGAAATCCACTTCCTTCAGGGGTGGTAGTTTAAAATCAGTTAAATATTAAAGAAATTTTATAAATAAAAAAAAATATAAAAGGATAATGTCATATGAGTGAAATAACACTAAGTTTAATTAATCAAGAAATAGATAGTGATTATATTATTGATTATTATGAAAAAGAGTATATGGAGAATAAAAATATTTTTTTTATTGAACTTATAAAAAATGGTATATTAACAATAGAAGAAACTGATGATAAAAAAGTAACTTTTTTAATTAAAAGTCTATTTTCTTTATTAAATAAAATAAGTATTGAATTTGAACTTACTTTTAACTTAGAATTATCAGAACCAATTTATAATATAAATGAAAAAGATATTCCTGTTGATTTTATTTCAGAGAATTATGAATTTAAAAATGGATTTTTAAAGTCAACAAATAAAAAATCTAAAATATTTAAAAAATCAGAAAAATTTCTTAATAATTTAAATACTTATAATGATTTTGATGGTAAAGTTTTTTATGATTGTAATACTCCTGAAGATTTAGATGGATATAATTTAATTTCTGTATCTAATGATATTTGGAAATATGAAAAAAAATATGAAAAAGTAAATTTATCAAAATTGATATCAATTAATAATCATAATAAGTCACATTATTTAAAATGGATATTAAGTGATGATTTAAGTATTAGATATTTTTATGTTTTTGAAGATGATAGAGAAAAAGAATTAAAATTCTTTTTAAAAAGTCATAAACATAAAGAGTATATTTTATTAACAGAAAAACAAGCTGAAATTATGATAGATGAATTAAAGATAAAAGATTATTTTGAAATAGTAGGATTGAAAATAAAAAATACCTATATTAAATATATATATAATTCATCAGGTGAATTATTAAAACAAGAAAATATTTAAAGTTAAAATCATTTTTTTTATTTAACTTTTATTTAATTATTTTTTGTTAAAATACAATAAGGAATTCAAAATGAAAACATTTGTTTGTGGTGATACTCATGGAAAATTAGATTTAAATAAAATACATAAATGGTATAATAAAAATGTAGATAATTTATCAAAAGATGATGTATTTATTCAACTTGGTGATTGGGGTGCAGTATGGTATAATAAAGATAATATTCATCAATATAAAAAAGATTTAGAACTTCAGCTTAAATGGGCTAAAAAGAAATTTACATTAGCTGTTGTTCTTGGTAATCATGAAAATTATGATTTAATAAATAAATTACCTATTGAAGAAAAATGGGGTGGTAAAGTTAGGGTTTTAAAGCCAAAAAATATTTATAATCCTGATAGATGTTATGATGATATATACATATTACAAAGAGGGGAAATATATATAATTAATAATAAGAAATTTCTAGCATTAGGTGGAGCTAGCTCACAAGATAAATCAATACGTACTGTAGGTTTTGATTGGTGGGAAGAAGAAATTTGGAATAGAGAGGAAGAAAATAATTGTATAAATAATTTAGATAAAAATAATTGGCAAGTTGATTATGTTATTGCTCATACTTGTCCAAATATAGTTGGTAATGAAATTCTAAAAAAAATGTCAAAAAAAAAACAATATTTTGTTTCAGCAAAATCAGAAGATCCTTTGGGTAAATTTTTTGATTTTTTAGTTGAACAAGGTTTGAAATTTAAAGAATGGCATTTTGGTCATTGGCATGAAGATATTATTATTGATAAATTTCAAAATAATAATAATTACATTTATCAAACACATTATTTAAAAGAACCATTTGAGTTAAAATAAAAATATTTTAAAGGAATTAAGTTATGAATGTTGAAGAAATTAGATTTAATGATTGTTTAAATATATTAAAAAAATTTTCATCAGAATATGGTATAATTACAAATGAATTAGAAGATACATTAATATTTGTTTATGGGAAAAAAATTTATGATAAGGTTTTATCAAAATATATAAAAGATGAACATATTAATGATTTTTAATTAAAATGAAATTTAATAAATGAAAGGAAAAACTATGAATAAAAATCAAAAAATTTTATTGGAATATTTAATTAAAAATAATTTCATTAAAAAAAATGATATTAAAAAATTATCAAATAATAAAGTAAATAAATTAGTAGATAAAATATTTGATGATTTTGATGATAAAGATAAATATAAAGCAAATGAATATATTCTATTAAATACACAATTAAAAAAATATGATTATTTAATGTGTACTGAAATAGGTAGAATTAATGAAAATGAAAATATATTTAACTATAAAAATATTCTAGAATGGGATAACGAATGGTGGAATTTTCAAAAAAGTCATACTGATTATAAAAATATGAAAACTAAATATCAAAAAAAATGGTGGAAACATAATTTTTCTGAATATAAAAATTTATATATGAATGGTGATTGGTTTAGATGGATTGAAAAAAAAGATTGGTCTTCAAAAGAAGATAAAGGATATATGATATATGGTGTATTAGAAGGATTACATTCACATATATCATTAAAAATATCTGATTTAATTGATAAGAGAATAGATAAAGAATATCCCAATATGTTTTATTCAAATTTTAGAGAACCAATGTTTAAAAAAATAAAAAATTCAAAGTATTTCACTATGAAAAAAAGTTCTTATAGAGCTGGTGGATTTGAAAAAGAATTAAAAAAATTACAAACTCTAAAAATAGAAAATTTTTATAAAATTGAAGAGATTATTTCAGAAAAAATAAAACCATATTCTTCATATACATTTACTTTATGGGAATATCATGATTACAAAAATTCTGAAAAAATTTGGGATGGAGTTAAACTAATGTTAGTAGGTGGTTTTGAAGCAGCTGAAAATATTTCATTTAAAACGTTTTTAGATGATTTTTATGAAAAAGAACAACCTTATGGTATTGTTGAAAATTTAATAGAAGAGATTTATAGTGATATTGAAAAAAATATTATAGATAAATGGATTTTAAAAAGTAAAAATGTTTAAGGAATATTTATAATAAAAGAAAAAGATTTTTGTTGATAAAAACTATTCCTATGAATTGTTAACAACTTTACTAATATGTCCCCTTGAATATTAGGGGAGACTTCTGCTTTATGTTGTTAAATAATACATGTCTTGATAATTAAAAAATTAATTATCAAAACTTAACTCAAGTTTTTTTGTTTTGAAAGAGTAACTTAAATTTGCATCATAAGAATTACCACTTTTTGATTTAAAACCAGTTAAGTGTAATGTTTTACCATCAAATAACTTTTCTGCTTCATTTTTCTTAATTTCTCTACCAAAACTATTTTTCCATATCAAATAACTATTTCCATTTTGTATTAGTTCAAATAATTTATTTTTTTCATAAAAACCATCTTTTTTATCTTCATTTTGATTATCTTCAAAAATTAATTCAAGTTTTTTATTTTTAAAATCATACTTAATATTTGCATCATAAGAATTACCACTTTTTGATTTAAAACCAGTTAAGTGTAATGTTTTACCATCAAATAACTTTTCTGCTTCATTTTTCTTAATTTCTCTACCAAAACTATTTTTGAATATTATATATTTTTCTTCATCTTTAATAAATTCATAAACTTTTGTTTTTTCATAAAAACCATTTTCTTTATTATCATCTTCAAAAATTAAGTCAATTTTTTTATCTTTAAAGTTGTATTTTATATTAGCAGAAAATGTAGAACCTTTTTTAGATTTAAATCCATCCATAAATAAAGAATCACCTTTTTCAAGTAATCTTTTTGCATCTGTTTTATTTATTGTTTTACCGATAGTTACTTTTGATAAAAAATAAGAAACACCATCTTTTTTATATTGATAATATGTATCTTTATCATAAAAACCATCTTCCATTTCATTATTTTCAAAAATTAAATTCAATTTATTTTCTTTAAAATCAAATTCTACCTTTGCACTAAATTTTTTATTAGCTTTTGATTTAAAGTCATCAAATTCTAATGTTTGTCCTTCAAACAATTCATTAGCTTCATCTTTTTTAAAATATCTTCCTATACTATTTTTCCAAATAACATATTTTTTACTATCTTTGATTAGTTCATATAATTTATCTTTTTCATAAAAACCATCTTCTGTTTCATTGTCTTCACTTTCTGGTTTATATTTACATTCTGGATAACCTGAACAAGCTACAAATTTACCAAATTTACTATCTCTTTTAACTAATGGTTTACCACATTCAGGACAATTTTCACCAGTTTCTTCAATTATTGAAGTTTTTTTATTCCAACTTTCTTTTCCTTTTTGCTTTTCAATTACATTTAAAACAAAGTCATCAATTTCTGAATTAAATTTATCTTTTGATAATTTATTCTCTCTAATTAAATTCATTTTCTTTTCAAAATCTGCAGTTAATTGAAGTGAAATATCTTTTTCAATTAAATTATATATATTTTGACCATCTTTTGTTGTAGTTAAAAAACCTTTTGAATCACTTTTTATGAAATTTCTTTTAAATAAAAGTTCAATAATTCCACCTCTGGTAGCAGGTGTTCCTAATGAAAAAGTTTCATCAAATATTTCTTCTTCTCTATCATCTTGAACTTCAGCTTCTTTTTTATAAATAGAGTGAATATTTTCCATAAAAGCTAAAAGTTCTGGTTCTTTTAATAATGAAGGTGGTTTAGTTGCATCTTTTTTAACTTGAATTTTTTCTAAATAAACTTCATCTTCTTTTTCTAATTTAGGTAAAATAATATCATTTTTAGACTTATTTAAAATAGAATCATATTCTCTATAACCTTTTTTTATTTCAATTTGTCCTTGTAATTTAAATAATGAATTTTTAGAGTTCTTAAGAGTTATAATTGTTGATTCATATTCATATGGATTCATAAATGCCATAATAAATTTTGCTTTAATATACTCATATATTTTCTTTTGATTATCTGTTATTTTTTCAGAACCTAATTCTTTTAATGGAATAATTGCAAAGTGAGATTCATCTGTATCTTTAAATATTCTTTTATTTTTTACATCAAATTTTACATCATGATTATTATTAACTTTTGTTAATATTGATTTAATATCATTTTCCATTGCAGTTGGTAAAAATCTATTTTCTGATCTTGGGTAAGATATTAGTTTTAATTCATACAATACTTGAATATCTTCAGTTATTGCTTTAGCCTTCATTTTATAAATTTTTGATATATTTTTTAAAATGTCATTAAGATTTGGTAAATAGTCAGGTCTTACACTCTTTTTATCTACTTTTTTATCTAATACTTTATAATTTTTGTCTTTTGTTTTTTCTTTTTCATCTTTTATTTGAGAATCTTTTATTCTAGTTGTTCTTGCACCTTTTTCATCTTCAACAAGACAATCTGCTAAAAAAGTATTTTCAATTAGAGGTGAAGAAAAAGTTCCTTTTATAGTATGAAAAACAACTGGTTCAAAATTATCAATTTCAATTTCTCTTTTTCTAATTAATGATAATGTTGGTGTTTGAACTCTACCAATTGAATATGTTGTTTTAAATGGTGCATATTTTAAAGTATATAATTGTGTGAAATTTAATCCAACAGCACTATCAGCATATGTTCTTGATTCTGCTGCATCAATATATGGTTGATCTTTTGATATATCAAATCTATCATCAAATGCTTTACTCAACGTTTTTTTGTCCATAGCAAGAATCCACATTCTTGTAATTGGTTTTTTTAATGTATAAGCTTTTCCATATTCTAGTATCTCTTGAATCAACAAAGAACCTTCTTGATCTGCATCACCTGCTGATACAATTTCTGAGACATCATTTCTTTGTATATTTTCAACTAAATCTTTTACTAATTTTTTCTTATCTGATTTTGGTATAAGTTTTAAACTATTTAATTCTAAAGATAATGGTAATTTTTCAATTTCCCATTTTTGTTTTGGAATTTTTCTTTCTAATACATGTCCTACAAGATTTGCAACAATATATTTATCATTTTCAAAAAAACCACCTGAATTTCTTTTATAACCTGAACCTATTGCATTGGCAATTTCTTTTGCAAGTGATGGCTTTTCTGCTAAAATCAATATTTTTGACATAAAATATATCCTTTTTGTTTATTATTTATTATGTAATATAAATAATATACATAATTTTATTATATATATCAATTATTTTGACCATTTTTACTAATAAACAAAAGGTTTTACATTTTAGATACTTTTAATAATTAAAGAAATATATTTTCTTTATAAATATTTATTCCATGTTTTTGTCTTTGTATTTCTAATAATTTTTGATATTTTTGAAATTCTATTATTTTTCTTATAATTAAATTGTCAATAATTATTGAATTTTCATTATTAATATTAATATTCTTTACTTTATTTTCTTCATTATCTTCAAAAATGTGTAAATTTTTTGTATTAATATTTTCTTTAAGAACATTATTTTCTATATTTTTATTTATAATTTGATTATCAATTTTTTGTTTGTTTGAAATATTCACAAGAACTCCTTTTTTCTTTATAATAAAATTATAAAAAGAATAGTATAAAACTATTCTTTTTTATTTTTATTTAATTCACAATTAGAGATATTTGCATATCCATCTGTAAATATCCACAAACCTCTTGTTTCATCAATATCAATAATTTTTGATGAATTAATATCTCTATATCCATCTTTCATATTACATGATAAAACAATTTTTTCAGATTTTAAATCTTTCATTATTTTTCTATCATTTGAATTAATAAAAAGAAGTAATCTAAAAAATAATATTAATAACAATATTATTATAAATGTTTTCTGTAAATTATTCATGATTGACATCCTCATCATTAACTAGAATTTGTACAATTTCTACAAAATCTACACCTAACCACTTTTAATATAACTTTAATCATTTTTTAATCCTTTCTTAAATTCTTCTAATTTTTCCATGATATAAATATCATCTCTTTCTGCAATCATATCTCTTAAAACTCTTAATTTATCATCTTCATTATTTGATTTAAAATATCTTTTTTTATAAGTTTTTGATAAAAATATTTCATTTTGAAGAACAAAAGAGATGAATTCATTAAACATATCTAATTCTTTAATTCTATTAATTTTAAGAGCAGGACTATGAATAAATAATTTTTTATTTATTCTATATAAAACTTTTTTAAATTCCTCTAATTCTTCATCAATAGAAATTAATTTAAGATTATCACTTACATAATAATTATCATTAAGTAATTCTTGGATACCCAATAAAGAAAATCTAACAGAAGATTTATCATCAGTTTTTATTGAAATTTTTAAAGAATATATTTGTCTTAAAAGTTTTTTATTGTTTAATTGACTTATAATTAAATCTAATTCTTTTAAAATAACATTTTTCTTTATTATTTTTGCAACAATAGCATCAGCTAAATCACTTGTTAAATATGAATTTTCATCAGCAATATCCATAACTTCACATGCAAAAGTTCTAGTAGGTTTCTCTAAAACTTTAAATTGAGGGAAATTAACAATATCTTCATTTATTGATGATTCTAAAATTTTTAAATAAAAATCTTTTTGATAATCATAAATTTTATTTGGATATTTAATTATTGAAGCTTTTAAATAAAAAGCTATTTTTATTCCTGATTTTTCAATAACAACTAAGTTATTATTATTATCAGAAAATCCTTCTTTTAAACCTTTTGATTTAAAAATTTTATTTAAAAGTTTTGCACCTTCATGACCAAATGGAGGATGTCCACTATCATGTAATAATGAAGCACCTCTAACTCTATATGAATATAGTATTTTTTGTTCATCACTGATGTTTAAATTCATAAGAATTTGTTCAGCGGCAGAACTTACTTCATAAGAATGAGTTAATCTATTCTTATAATTTTTTAATCCTTTATTATGTAAAGGACTCACAACTTGTGTCTTTTTTTCCAGTGAACGGAAAAAATGCGCATTTTCTATATCTCGAATTTGTTTGAAGATTTCTTTCATATTTGATAGCATATGAATCTCCTTTTATTTTTTTAATAAATAGTCTTTAAAATTATTAAAGACTATTACTAATAATTGTTATATATAATATTTTAACATAAAAATATTTAAATATAATTTAATTATTTTGAAATATATAAATATTGTTCTCCAATCCAACCACCATTTTTTGGTTTTAAAATTTTCATCCACCCATATTTATTTCTTTTAGTTACTATTAATTTTTGTTTCCAATTATAAAAATTTTTATAATTTTCAATATTTTCTTTTTTAGTTTTATATAAATATGGTATTTTAGAAGAATGTACACCTCTTTTTATTTTAATATAAGCTTTAAATTTTTTTCTATCTTTTTTGTTTGATAATTTATTATTTAAACTTTCAATTTTATTTTCTAATGAGATAATTTTATTATTTAAATTATCTTTATAATTATCTGTTAAATTACTTTGATTAAAAAATTTAACAAGTTTTTCATTATTTTTTTCTAATTTTTTAATTTTTTTATTAAAATTTTTAGTCAGAACACTATTATTAGTATTAATTTTTGAATCAATATTTTTATTTATTTTTGATATTGAATTGTTTAATTCATTAACTTTTTTTTCATATTCTTTTTTTTCTTTAATAATTTTAATTAAAGCAACTTTATATATATTTAGTATTTTTTTATTATTAAGATTTTCTTTTTTTAAATAATCAATATTATTTGATATATTTTTTATATTATTTTCAGCTAAAACTGAAACACCTAAACTAATTAAAAGAACTGAAATTATTATTTTTTTCATAAGATACCTTTTATATTTAAAATTTAAATATAAATATATCATTTTTTTTGCATAAAGTCCATAATTATTATTATTATAATAAAAAATTTAAATACTTTTTAAGTAAAAATAGATTATATTACATATGATAAAAAATATTTAAGGAAATAATATGAAAATTGTATTTATATCAGATACTCATAGAAGACATGAACAATTAAATTTCAATGATAAGAAATATAAAAATGTTGATATGATAATACATTCAGGTGATTTTAGTAATTATGAAAAAGATGCAGATAAATTTATTCAATGGTATTCAGAACAACCATTTAAATACAAAATTTTAATTCCTGGAAATCATGATTTTGCTGTATTTAAAAATGAAAAAAAATATATTGAATTTTCTAAAAAATTAGGTATAGAATTATTAATAGACAGAAAGATATCTATAGAAGGAATTAATATATATGGTTCACCTTGGACTCCGGAATTTTTTAATTGGGCATATATGAAAAATGATCATATATTAAAAGAAATTTGGGATAAAATTCCTTACGATACTCATATTTTAGTTACTCATGGACCAGCAAAAGGTTCATTAGATAAAAGTAATTATGGAAATATAGAAGTTGGTTCATTTTCACTAAGTACAAAATTATATGATTTAAAAGAAAATGGAAATTTAAAAATACATTCTTTTGGACATATACATGAAGCAAGAGGATTTTATAAAGAAAATGATTTATTAAGAATAAATTCTTCTAGTGTAAATCATAAATATCAAATAGAAGAACCTTTTATTGTAGATTATGAAAAAAATGATTTAATATTTAACTAAATATATTGTAGATGTTAATCTATAATTAAGAATAATTATAATATAATAAACAAAAGGATAAGAAATGGAAATTTTTGAAAATAGAGTATGGGTAATAATGTCAAAAGATAGAAAAATGATAGCTAAGGGGACAACTAGAAATAGATATTTAGTTGAAGTAGATAATTTAAAAGATAAGAAAAGATATATTACTTATAGTTCTGAAACTAAAGCAAAAGTTGGTTTTAAAAATTCTTTCTTTTTTAATGCTGGAAATTATTTACCTGAAGATTTAGAAGCTGTTGAAGTGGTTATGAATTTAAATACTGTTGAATAAATTAAAATTTTAAATATGGGATATTAAATATGAAAAAATTAAGAGAAATAAATTTAGAAGAATCAAAAAATAATATTTTAAAATATTTTGAGTATTCAGATAAAGATATTATTGATATTAGTTATCTAATTAACTTAATGAATAAATTGAATATTGAAGATGATGGTAGAGAATCAATTTTTCAATTTTCACCAAGTTTTGATGATAATGGTAGATCTCAAAGATTTCCAACATTTTATAAAGAAATGTTTTTAGGTGACATTGCTTTTAAAATATTAGAAAATGTTGGTGAAAAATTAAATGTTTATGATAAGGAAGATTTTGCCTTATATTTTCAAGATATTTGGTTAAATAATAAAGAAAAGAATATTATTTTTGATATTTTATTAAAAAATGATTTACTTGATTTAACTGTAGAAGAAATATCAGATTTTTTTATCAAAAAATTAGAAAAAGAAATAATGATTTTTAAAGATTTTTAACTTTTATTTATTTTTAAAAAAAAGATTTTTAAAAATATTCTTTTCTGAATAAGAGTTTTCATTTACTTTACATTTTATAAAATAAATTGATATTATTAATACAAATATTGATGACACATCATATAATATACTAGGTATACTATTAATATAAACACCATAAACTATCCAAAGTAAAGCTGATATCATGTAATATATTTTTATTTTATATATATCATTTTCTTTATCTGCATGAAGTATAGATAATAATCCTAATATTGGAAATATTACAATAATACCTTCTTTAGGATAAAGAATTAATATTAATAAAGGTAGTAATAAAAATATCAATTTTTTATAATAAAACTCATATATTTTATATATTTTATTAGATGTATATAAATTTAAAAATTTAGAAATAAATGAAATAATACTTAATATAGAACCCATATATGCATTATAATATATATAAGATATAAATAAAAAAAATAATGAAAACATTCCATATTTTAATATTTTTTTATTTTTAAAAGATATTAATGAAATTATATGTAATATTATAGCTATATAACCAAAAGTATCAAAAATTATTTTTTCCAAGGTTGTATCTTCTTTGTTAATTTATTTATTTATTTATTGTATATTTTTTACATTGAAAAGTAAATTTTTTTATTAAAATTTAATATTTTTTTTAAAATTCTTTTGTTATAATATAACAATATTAATGATAATAATATATTTTTATATTTTATCATATATTTATAAAGGAGATTTTATGACAACAAATCTAAATATAATTACTGAATACAACAATGTATTAAGTAAAGATGTAAAAAGAAGTACAATTAAAATTAAAAATTTAATTGAATTTTTAAAAAATAAAAATATAAAATCAATTGGTATTAAAGATAACTCTATGATGTCTGTTATTGAATATTATACAAAATTTGAAAACACAGATATACATGCTGTTATTGGATTAAGTATATTAATAAATAATACAAAAATTGTTTTTTATGTTAAAAATAAAGTTGGTTATGATAACCTAATGTATATACATTCTATTGAAAATCTTATGAATGAAATAAAACCAGAAGAAATATTTGAAAATATTGATGGTTTGATTTGTGTTTTAGATTCAGAAAATGATTCTGTTTCAAAAGAAACTATAAAGATGTATTCTGATATTTTCAAAAATGATTTTTATGTTGAATTAGGTGCGAAAAACACTCTACATAAAGTAAAAGTAAAAGAATGTATAAAAGAAATGGATTTAAAATATATAGTTGGAAATGATACATTAACTTTACATAAAGATAATACAGATTTACCAAATGTTTTAAAAACAATTAAAGATAAAGTTTTATTTGATAAACCTGATAATCAAATTGACTATAGTCAAAATTACTTTATTGATCTAAAAGAAATATTTAATGAAAATGAATATTTAAATGCTAAAAATGATGAAATAGTTTCAAAATGTAATATTGATTTACAATTGGGTAATCCAACTCCTCCTAAATTCAAATTCACAAAAGAATATTCAGAAAGAGAAGGATTAGATATTAATAATGATGAAGAATACTTTATTTACCGCTGTAAAGTTGGTTTAGAAAAAAGACTTATTCACATTTCAAAAGAAAAACATGAAATATACTGGAAAAGACTTCAGTATGAAATGGATATTATTAATAAAATGAAATTTCCAGGTTATATGCTTATAGTTTGGGATTTTATTGCTGAAGCTAAAAGATTAGGTGTTCCTGTTGGTCCAGGACGTGGTTCTGCAGCAGGTAGTTTAGTTGCTTTTTCATTAGAAATAACTGATTTAGATCCTATACCTTATGGTTTACTTTTTGAAAGATTTTTAAATCCTGATAGAATTTCAATGCCAGATGTTGATATTGATTTTTGTCAGAGTAGAAGAGGTGAAATAATTGATTATGTTGTTAAAAAATATGGTAAAAATCAAGTAGCTCAAGTTGCTACTTTTACTACATTATTAGCAAAAGGTGTCTTAAAAGATGTTGCAAAAACATATTCTATACAATATTCAGAAGCTGAAAAATACACAAAATTAATTCCAAACGAACTCAATATAAGTCTAGAAGAATCTAAAAATAAAAAACAAGAAATTGTTAATAAAATAGATAATAATAGATTATTTAAAAGAGTTTGGGATACTAGTATTGAATTAGAAGGTTTAAAAAGAAATACAGGAATGCATGCTGCTGGTGTTGTTATTAGTGATGAAGAACTTTGGAAAAAATCTCCATTATTTTTAAATGATGAAGGTGGTATTGTCACTCAATATTCTTTAGACTATTTAGAACTTATTGATTTAATTAAATTTGATTTTCTTGGTTTAAAAACTTTAACTGTTTTAGATAATGCAGTTAAAATGGTTAAAAAAAATCATAATGTTGATATTAATTTATCACTTTTAGATCTAAATGATAAACCTACATTAGATTTAATTTCAACTGGTGAAACAGTAGGAATGTTTCAAATTGAATCATCTGGAATGAAAGATTTAAATAAAAGATTAAAACCTGATAGTTTTGAAGATTTAATTGCAGTTTTAGCATTATATAGACCAGGTCCAATGAAATCTGGAATGTTAGATGATTTTATAAAAAGAAAACATGGTATTTCAAAAATATCATACTTTTTTGATGAATTTAATGAAGTGCTTGAACCTATTTTAAAACCTACTTATGGGGTGATTGTCTACCAAGAACAAGTCATGCAAATTGTACAAGCAGTTGGTGGATTTAGTCTTGGAGAATCTGATTTAATTCGTAGAGCTATGGGTAAGAAAAAAATTGATGTAATGTTAGCTTATAGAAAAGAATTTGCTGAAAGAGCAGAAAAAAAAGGTTTTAATTATGATAATTCATCAAAATTATTTGAATTAATTGAAAAATTTGCTGGATATGGTTTTAATAAATCTCATTCAGCAGCATATGCTATGATAACTTTTCAAACAGCATGGTTAAAAAAATACTATCCAAATGAATTTATGGCTGCACTTATTAGTTCAGTTACTGATAATAAAGATAAAATGTCTTTATATTTATCAGAAGTAAAAAGACTTGGAATAGAAATGATTAATCCTGATGTTAATATTTCAAAAAATCAATTTCTTGCATTAAAAGATGGAAGAATGTTATTTGGTTTATCTGGAATAAAAGGCGTTGGAAATATTGCTATTGAAGAAATAGAAAAAAATCAACCATTTTCATCTTTAAGTGATTTTATTCATAAAGTTAGTTCAAAAGTTAATAGAGGTGTTATTGAAAATTTAGCTCTTGTTAATGGTTTTAGTAGTTTTAATGAATATAGAAAAACTATTATTGATAATTTAGATATAATTATTGATTATCAAAAAGAAATTGCTGCCTCTGAAATATTACTAAAAGAAGGATTGTTTTCTGATTCATATGAAGAATTTTTACCTAAACTCAATTTAATTAGTTTAGGAGAATATGAAAAAGAAGATATACTTAATAAAGAAAAAGACTTATTAGGATTTTATTTATCAGGACATCCTTTGGATATTTACAAAGAAACAATTCAAGAATTAGGTTCTGATTTATTAGTGGATATTGATGAAGATGAACTTTTTGAGGCTCTTAAAAATAATCATATAATCAAAAAGAAATTTTCAGTTATTGGTAAAATTGATGATATTCAAGAAAAAATGTCTAAAAAAGGTAATGATTTTGGAATTATTACTTTAGTTGATTTTCAAAAATCAAAAGATTTCTTGGTTTTTTCTAATATCTTAGATGAATTAAAAGAAATAGATTTAGATAAACCTGTTAAGATTAATTTTGAAGCAGATTTATATAATGATAAATTAACTTTTAAAATAAAAGAAATATTATCTTGGAGTAAAATCAAAGGTGGTAAAAAAATAGAAAAACCAAAAAAAATAGATCTGATAAATGAGTATAAAAAAACAACAATTCAACATAAAAATGTTGAAAAAAATAATGAAAAATTTGTTAAAACTCAAACAACTATTAAAGGACAAGATTATATAGTTTATTCTAATAAATCTTTTAGTGAAAATGAAATAAAAGAGTTAATAGCTCTTTAATTTCATTTTTTATCATAACAAAAAAGTATCAAAAACTCACTCATTTATGTTTATGGGTAGTAGTTTAATCATTTTTAATGTATAATTGAAAATAAAAAATATAGAATTAAAAATACAATAAATAATTATGTTAGAAATAAAAAAGTTATTTTAAATATTATTAAAACTAAAAATAATAATGAAAAAATGTTTGGTTCTTTAGAAGAAGCCAAAAGTTATCTATATATTATTTATAATATAAGATCAAAAAACATAAATGATTTATTAAATACTAAAATAATTAAAAATGTAGAAGAAAATACAAATATAGAAGAAAGAATATTAGATAAAATAGTAACTTCTATTAAAAATTCTTTTGAAGTAAATAAGTTAGAGTTAATAAGTAAAATGAACTCTTTAAATAAAGAAATTTCAAAATGTAATTCAAAATTACTAATAAATAAAATAAATAAAATGTATAAAAATGATTTTAATAATGAAAAAGAATTAAAAGTTTATATAAAAATAATTAAAAATTATATTTATTAGTAAGTTTATCTTGATTTTTTTTATAAATAAATAATTATATATAACATAATATATAAGTTTATATAATATTTTTATATAAATCTTATTAATAAAAATAAGGAGTAAATTATGACAAAATATTTACTGGAAGATATCTCTAATTTAGCACATAGAGTATTTTTCTCTTTAAATTCAAAAATGAATTTAAAAAATAATGAAGATTTTCAAAAACATAGAGATCTTTACATTCATACTATTTTAAATACTATTCAATGGGATAGAACAAATTTTAAAGTAGATATGAAACATACAGTTTTATGTTTTGATTCAAAACATTGGAGAGTTGATTATTTAGAAAATAATTCATTTATGAATTCTAATGATTATAAAGATGGTCGAGATCAAGAAAATAAAATATTTATTAGAGGTTTAATTGAATCTGTTTATTACATTACATCTTTAATGAATTATATTGTTTTAAAAGAAGATAGATTTGAAGCAGATGATTTAATTGCTTTATTTATTAAAAGACATTTATCTAATGATACAGAGTTTTTAATTGTATCAAATGATGATGATTTCACTCAATTAAAAAAATATAATACAACAATATATTCTCCAAACAAGAGAAAATTCAATGATAAAGATTTTTCATCTGTTGAATTAAAAATTATTAGAGGAGATGTTTCTGATAATATTAAAAGAATAGTTCCTAAATATTTAATAAATTCTACTGAAATTAATATTAATTTTAGTGAAAAGGATATTAATAATTTAATTAATAAACATATTGAAGAAAATTCTGTTTTTGATAGAAATCAATTTAAATTAATAGTTTCAAATTATTTATCAAATAAAATCATTAAAAAGATTTTTGATATTTTAAAAAAACAATTAAGAACTGATGTTTTAAAAGGAAAAAGTCTAACTGCAGAAGTTGAAGAAACAATTCATGAATATTTTTCTGAAAATCTTAATATTGAATGTAAAAATTTACAAGAAATGAAAGAGTTTATAGAAAATGATATTAACATGAGATATAATTTAAATGAAACTTTAATTGATTTTAATTTTATTCCAACAGAATTAGTTGATTATTTTAATAAAATTGAAATAAAAAAAAATAATTTTACTTTAGAAAATATGAAAAAAACATTAAAATGTTTTTCATTAACAAAACTAAGTGAGTTTTTATCAGAATAGGATTTTTCCCTATTCTGATTATTTTTAATAACATAAAGCAGAAGTCTCCCTTGTTCACTGGGGAGATGTATTCTTCATAGGAATAGTTTCTGTAAACTATCTCTATAGGTAACCTTTACTCTTCAGGGTTGGGTAATTCAGTTAGAAAATTCTTTTATTAATTCATAAAAACTATTAAAAGAATTTAATTTTAATTGTTCTTCATTTGATTTGTATATACTTTTATCTTTTAATCCAAACTCACCTTCTTCACAATATACATAGAATAAACCATATCCTTCATTTATAAATTTTATTATTTTTTCCTCAGAAAAATTATTCCAATTATTTTCTTGACATAACATAAAACCATCAACATTTTTATAAATAAATTCTTTTATTTTATAAGCTGGAAAAAATGAACTTTTAGCAGTATCTTCTTGTAAATCTGTTAACATTAATTTGAATTTTTCTCCTAATTCATATTCAATTTTAGTTAATTTTTTCATAATTATTTCTAATAAATCTATTAATTCTTCTGTTTTATTAAAGAATTCTTTACATATTAATTTATTAATACCATTAGAATCAATAATCTGATAATCATCAGATTTTAAATGATTAATTAATGAATAATTTAAAAAATTATATAAATCTTCTTCATTTAAAAGTTTTATATCATAATTTTTATCATTATTTTTAATATTAATTGAAATTAAAGAATCAAACATATAATCATATATAATTTCATTATTATATATATTTGATAATTCATCTAATATATAATCTGATAAATTTGTAAATGGTTTAAATCCAAAAGAGTAAGAATCTTCTTGAAGCAATGGATTTAATTGATTTTTATATAAATTTTCACTTTCTTCATTTAATTTTTTTAAAATCAAATTTATAAATAAAAATAATTCTTTTGTTATATCTCTCATTATTTATTCCTTTTTATTATTATAACATAATTATAACATAATTATTTATTCTATTTTTTTAAAATTTTAAGTATATCATCATTTTTATGAATAATATGTGTATTTGCACTACTATTTGATAATAATTTTATCTTTTTTATTAATTTTTTATTTTTTGTATTAAATTGTTTAAATATAATTAACAGGGTAGAAACTATCCAGTGAACCTTTCGTTATAATTAATTAATAAAATTAACTTATAATTTATTATTCAGTTAGGAAAGAAATCCACCTCCTTCATGGGGTGGTAGTTTAAAACTATATAAAGGTTTGATTTTATAACCTTTAAACATAAACTCTTTTTTGTTAATTTTTAATTGTATTGGTTATTTATTTGAAACTAAATTTATATCATTATCTATTGAAAATATTAATACTAACAATATAAGTATCATTGATATAGGAATTAATAATTTAATCATTTTTATATGTATATCTCAGTTTTTTATATAATTCATACTTAAATATATATTATATTTTGAAAATTTATTAAAGTTTTATCAAAAGTTTAATAATTCTATTAAATTTTTTATTATAATGAATTAGTTAAAATAAATTTAATTATTAATTTAAATACTTAAAAACTAAATATTCCAAAAGAAAAGATTATAATATCTTTTCCATTGGAACAATAAATTTTTCTTTTGTTGGAACTCTTTTAAATCCAAATGATTCATAGAATTTAACTAAACTATCTTGTGGAATAGCATTTTGTTCACCTTTATCATTATGGAATGATACTGCCGTTAAAATTATTTTTTCAATATCAGCATCAAAATTCTCAATAAAAGAAATGGTTCTTTTTAAAAATTTAGAACCCTGTCCAGAATTTCGATATTCTGGATAAACTGCAAGCATTTCTATTTTTGCATTTTTTACACTTGAATTTTTTGCACTTGATGAAATTGAAAATGAAACAAAACCCTTTTTGTTTCTAAATTCTTTTCTAATTAATTCCATTTTATTACTCCTTATTTAATGAATTAATATTTTGTTATATATATAATTGATTGTATTTTAATAATTATTAATATATAATATAATTATTAAAATTAAATTTATTAGTAAAAATATAGGTTATAAAAAAATGAAAAAAAATGATTTAAAAAAATATTTAAAAAAGTATTTTAATTATTATTCTTTTAGAAAAAAACAAGAAGAAATAATTACAAATATTTTAAATAAAAAAAATACTTTAATTTTTGCACCAACATCATATGGTAAGTCATTATGTTATCAGTTACCTGCTTTATTACAAGATAATTTAACAATTGTTATATCTCCATTAATAGCTTTAATGAATGATCAAGTTAATTCTTTAAAAGAAAAAGGAATAAAAGCTGAATATGTTAATTCTACTTTATCAGATAAAGAACAGAAAAATATAATATCAAAAATATTAAAAAAAGAAGTGAAAATACTATATTTATCACCTGAAAAAATATTTAAATCAAAATTAATAGAATTTTTAATAAGTAAAAATATTAAAATAGATATGTTTGCTATTGATGAAGTTCATTGTATGAGTGATTGGGGATATGATTTTAGAAAAGATTATATGAAAGTTCCTACTTTAATAGAAAAATTTCCAAATTCTGTTATTGTTGGTTTAACTGCTTCTGCTGATTATTTAACAAAAAATGATTTACAAAAAAAATTAAATATAAATAACAAGAATACTTTTAATATATCAGTTGATAGACCAAATATTTTTTATGATATAAGAATAAGAAATGATGAAACTATTAAAGAAGATATATTAAAAATAATTAAAAATAATTATAAAGATAAATCAGGTATAATTTATTGTTTAAGAAAATCAGATGTTGAAGATATTTCAAAATTTTTAAATATAAATGGTATTTCAAATGAATATTATCATGCTGGTGTTAAAAAAGATAAAAAGAATCAAATTCTAAAAGATTTTATTTCAGATAAAAATAAAATAATTGTTGCAACTGTTGCATTTGGTATGGGTATTAATAAATCTAATATAAGATTTGTTATTCATAGAGATTTACCAAAAAATATAGAATCTTTTTATCAAGAAAGTGGTAGAGCCGGAAGAGATGGTTTAAAATCAGAATCAATATTATTTTATAATGATGAAGATATTTCTTTGTTATCTAATTTCTTAAAAAGTAGTCCAAATATAAGAATAGATAAAAAAAGATTTAATGAAATGATATTTTTATTAAAAAGTAAAAATTGTATAAGAAAAGTTCTTTTAAATTATTTTAATGAAATTAAAGAAGAAAACTGTAATAATTGTTCAAATTGTTCAAAAGGTATAATTGAAGATGAAATAAATAAAGAGTTATTTAATTCTTTAAAAATTTTTTTAAAATTCAATAAAAATTCAAAGATTGAAGATATAGTGAAATATATTAAAAATAAATATCACAATAAATACAGTGATATAAAAATAAGTCTTTTTATAAAAAATATTGAATATAAAAACTATATAAAAATAGATGAATCAGAAATTGTTTCTTTTAACAACATAAAATAGAAGTATCCCCTTTTCAAAGGGGAAATGAATGTTTTTATTAAAAGATAGAAATAGTATAAACTATTTTTATAGGAAATCCTCACCCTTTTGCGGTAATTCAGATAATATATTGTAATTTGGAAATAATGTACTTATAGTTAGTAAACCAAGAATCAAAGTAATAAAAATAATTTTATAAAAAAAATTGAAAATTTATTTTCTTTTTTGTATGTATCTTTGTTTGAAAAAGAAATAAAAGAAAAACTTTTAATATTTGAAAATGATATTTATTTAACAAAAATAAATAAATCACATAGAAATAATTTTACTTTAATTGAAACAAGAATAACATCAAAAGAAAAGATATTAGGTAATCAAGAGTTTTTTTGACTTCTTTTCCTCATTATTTGGAAATTTTTCTACTCATATAATAAAGTTTTATTTTGAAGAAAGTAGAAAATAATTAATTTATAAATAAAAAGATTTCTAAGACATAATCTTTTTTTGTGGATTATATTTAATTAATAGGTTAACCAACTATTTTTTGTATAAATGTCTAATAAAACAGGTTTCATAAGAGTATTAATATTAGTATATTTTGAATTTAATTCATTTTTACCAAATAAAAAACTGGATGAGAAAATTTCAGGTGTTAAATATTTAGTTTTTACATAAAATTTTTTAACATTTGATATATCTTGATTTAATTTTTTTAAACTGAGTTTATTTCCTATCCACCATCCCCAATCTCCAAAAGATGGAATATTTAAATGATAAGGTTTTACATATAATCCTGCTGACTTTAATGTTCTACCAATACATAAAAACGTTTCTTTTGCATGATATGGAGAAGTTGATTGAATCACAAAACTTCCATCATCTTTTAAAATATTTTTTATACTTAAGTAAAATTCTTTACTATATAGTTTAACTAATTCAATAGAACTCGGATCTGGAAAATCAATAATAATTACATCAAATTTTTTATTTTTTAAAATATGAATAAATTTACTTGCATCAATATTTATAACATTTACTGTAGCTATATATTCACTCTTTTTTTCTTTAAAATTATAAGTTTCAAATATATCTTTAACACTATCACTAGATACCATTTTGTTATTAAGTATTGTAATTCTTGCATCATTAAAAGCATTTTCATTAATTTTTTTCATATCTTTATTAGTTTTTGCAAATTTAATCATACCTGGATCTAAATCAACTAATGTTATACTATTAATATTTTTATATTTTTTTAATTCTCTAATAACTAAACCATCACCACCACCCAATATTAAAACATCTTTTTTCTTTTTGTTAAAACTCATAATAGGATGAACTAATATTTCATGATATCTTTTTTCATCTAAAGTAGAAAATTGAACATTTCCATTTATATATAATCTTTTTTCATTTAATTTTTTATTATTAGTCATTGTAATATGTTGATATTTAGTAGTTATTGAATCTATAATAGGATCTTCATAAATTTTTTGTTCTAATATTAATTGATATTTATTTGCATTTAAAAATCCAAAAATCAATAAACTTGTTACAACAAGAATTGAAATTATATTATATAAAGATACTTTTATTAATTTTATTTTTGAAAAATATATAAAAGTTATTAATGCCACAAATAAATTTACTCCACTAACAATAAAACTAATTTCATTTAATCCAAAATTAGGTAATAATAAATATACCCAAACTAAAGCACCAATAAAACTACCTATATAATCAGATGCAATAACTGTAGATATATTAGATTTTAATTCTTTTGAATATTTTTTATTAATTCTAATAATAAAAGGTATTTCAAATCCAATTAAAAAACCAATGGATATTACAAATAAATAATATATTAAATTAAAATTTTCACTCATAAATCCAAAAGCTGCATAAACCAATATAGGTGCAAAACTACTAATTAGGGCTAAAAGTAATTCTATATTTATAAATTTTTCAATTAAATTATTATCATTAATATATTTTTGAGACCAACTACCAATACCCATCATACCTAACATTAATGCAATTGTTATTGAAAATTGTTCAATACTGCTTCCTAATATATATGTTGATACAGTAGATAAAACATATTCATTGACTAAACCACTTGCACCTGTAAAAAACATTGATAAAGCTAATAATGATGTTGCAATTAATTTTCTACTCATTTTAAACCTTTTATTAAAAATAAAGTATTATATAATATTCTGTCTTATAAATAACTTAATTAAACTCCATTCCCTAAAAAGTAGTTTTTTAAAATTAAATTAATTTAACTTTAAGTGGCTGAAACAAACAGTCATTATCCATTTAATTAAGGAATTCTACTTATTTTTATTTAATAAATGGATTTTACTAATTTTAAATTAAGAAAAAATTTGTTATAATAATTAAAAATAAAAAAAGGATTTTTATATATGGAATCAATAAATAAATTGAGTAAGCAAAATAAAATAAATATTGGTATTGCTTTTTCAGTAATTTTTATTATTATTTATTTAATAAGTGTCAATTTTATAATAAGTTTTATTGGAAGTTTTATTGTTTTATTGGGAATTTTAAGTTATTTATTTGTAATAAAGAAAGAAAAAATTAATTCAAATAAAAAGAAAGATGAAAAAATAGTCACATCTAGTGAAAATGCTATTAATTCATTAATTATATTAGAAAATAAAATCGCTTTAAGTGGTATTTATGATCAAAATCCTCAATTAACAGAAAAATTAAATCATATTTTAGATGATTTATATTATTCAATATCTAAAATGAATGAGTATTTTGGAGAATCATCAATTACTTATGAAATTTATAATCTTGCAAGTGAACATTTTCCAAATAGAATTTTAGCTTACCTTAGCTTATCTAAAGACAATAGAATTTATAAAAAAGATGAATTTTATAAAAGTTTAGAGAAAATTGAAGATACTATTTATAAAACAAAAAAAATATTAGAAGATAATACTTTAAACAAAGATGAAAGAGAAAATCTTTTAATTAAAATTAAATATTAAAATAATAAGGAATATATTTTGAATGATGAAAAATTAGAAACAAAAGAGTTAGATGAAATGAGAACAACTAATAATGAGTTGGCAGATTTTTTAGGAGAAGATAAAAATAATTTACCTACAGTTATATCTGAAACAGAATTTGTTAAAGAAGAAAGTGGTAGAATGGAAGCTAAGATTCCAGAAAAAATAACATCTGATGAAAAACATGAAGTTGAAGTAGTTATTACATCTTTTATGTCTAAGTTAAAAGATAATCCAACAGATTTAACTTTATCATCAGATGTTTTTAAAATTGGTGAAAAATCATCAACTATGGCAATACCTCATGTTTCTTTATATGATGAATTAATTGTTTCTATAATGGATGATAATCAAGTTGGTGAAAAAAAAGAAGGTTCAAAAGATTATAACTTATTGAAACTTAAAAGAGAACTTGATCTTATAAATCCTGTAGTTCTTGCAAAGAGACCAATAAAACAAAAATTCTTAATGTTTTTTAATAAGAGTTCATTACCAGGTACAGACAAAATTATGAATATGATTTATGAAAGAAAAGAAACAGTAAAATCATCTATTGATGGAATTAAAATTGCATTACTCCAAAATGCAAATGACTTAGATAAACAGTTGGCTGATTTAATGATGGTTTATAAAGGTTTAATGAGATCTCATAGAGTTTTAAAAATTGAAATTTATACAGCAGAATTACTTTATAATAAAATTATTGACTTTATGGAAAATATTACAGATAGTATTTCAAAAGAAAATATTAATACAGTATTATCAGATTTAACAACTCAAATAAATTCACTTATTGTTGAAGAAAATATGAATGCTCAATTTTTTGCTGGAAGTCAAATGACAGCAAAACTTGTAAGAGAACAACAAAATCAAATTAGAATTCTTGTTAGACAAATGGAAAAATCAGTTCTTGCTAATTTGGGTTTAAGAGTTGTTGCTAAAGGTTTAGAAAAATCAGTTAAACAAAGTAAAGCTCTTGGTGATGCTATTGCTTCAACTATTGCAGATACAGCAAAAGCAAATGAAAAAACAACTGAATATTTAATTAAAGCAAGAACAGAAGGTTATATTAATCTTGATAAACTTCAAGAGGGTATTGATTCATTAGAAAGAACATTTAAAAGACAAGCTCAAGCAAATGAACTTATTATAAAACAGGGTTTAACTGTATCTAAATCAATTAGAAGTACAACTGAAAGATTAGAAAATAAAATAGATAAGAGTTTAGTTGAAAATTATAATAATCAGGAAACTGAAAAAATTAAAGAGAAAACTGATAAAAAAGAGGATTAATAAATGTTAACAAATATTCAACAAAAACAAATAAAAAAAATTAGAGCCATGACTAATATTATTGATGAATCAAAAAGATATGAATATGATATTAAAAATTTAAAAATAAATAGTTATGTATCTATTAATGATGAAATTTTTATTGTTGAAGAGTTATCAATATATAAAGAAGTTAAATGGAGTTCTTTTAAAGAAAAAAATAATCCATTTATTATTAATGAATTAAAATTATTTTCTTTAAAAAATGGAAGAACAATGTATGTTGAATGGTCTTTTGATGATAAAATTGAAATTTATCAAACAGTTAAGGAAGTTAAATTCAAAGATATTAAATATGATGGAAGAAATATTAACTCTAAAGATTTAGAAGAAATTTCAGAAAATGAATTTGGTTATATACAATATGAAAATATTTCATATGCTTATGATGATAATGAGACAATGTCAGCAAAATATACTTCTGATAGATTTAAAAATGTAAAAATGAGAATGTATGAATTTTATTCAACTATTAAAGATGAAAATTTAACTCTTGAAGTTTGGTATGATAGTGAAAAATCTGAAAAAGAAGGATATATTTCAAAAGAAGTTTTATCTTCTAATATTGAAGTATTAAAAATTTAATTAAATAAAGGATGTATATGAAATATGTAGAACAAAGTTTAAAGGATTTAAAAATGAATATAATAATGGGTGAATTTGATATATCAAATTTATCTATTATGGAAGAAAAAACAATTTTGTTTGATAATTTAAAAATAAGAGCTGCTGTTATTGGAGCAAGTCATGCAATAACTTTTACTGATGTTACATCAGGAGAAGTTGTTTTTACTGAAATTATTGCTAATGTTAATATTGAAAAAGATTTTCCAGAAACAAAAACTAAAATCAATTTTTCCAACATAATTAAAACAAATATGAAAAATTTTTCATTTAAAAAATTTAAAAAAAATAATTTCACATATGATTATGATATTAATTTTAAAAAAATGAATATGTATAATAATGAAGATATTTATACTAATTTTGATTTATTAAAAAATAATCAGATATTATTAGATTTTTCTTTTTTAAAAAAAGATCCTTCTCAAAAATTGGATTCAAAAACTATAGTAATCGTTAAAATTAAAAAAAATAATTTTGGAGATACTGTTATTTTTATAGAAACAATTCATGTTTATCCAAATGAAAGTAAAGCTTTAAAAACTGAAACAAGAGTAATTCAAAAAAAGGTAAAAACTATGAAAGAAAAAATTATGATAGATGCAAGTGAATTAATTCAAAGAATTAAAAATAAATCAAATAAACAGGTGTTTTCAGAAAAAGAAATTATTGATATTATATATGATATGAAAAAAGATGATAAAAATGAAACAGTTAAAAATAGTTCACAATCATCAAATGAAGAAAATCAATATTCAAAAGATGAATTTTTAGAAGATTTAAAAGATATGACTGATAAAGTTACAGAAGAAATTTCAAAAAATTTGAATTCTTTAAATAAAGAAATTGAAAAAAAAATATCAAAAACAAAAGATAATTTAAATTCAAAAGAAGTTCAGGAATCTTTTTCAAAAGTTAAAGAAGATTTTTCTGATTTAATTAATAATTTAATAAAAAAATAAGAATTTTTATGAAATTTTTATTTTTAATATTTTTATTAAATTCTTTTTTATTTTCATCAAATCTAAAAGATATGAATGTAATATCTAAGATACCAGAAGCTTCTGGTATCTGTTTTAATAAAAAAACTAATACATTATTTGTGGCAAATGATGAAGGTTCAATTTATGAAATTGATAAAAATGGTAATATTTTAAGAAATAAGTATATTGGTGATTATGATTTAGAAGGTATATCATGTAATAATGATTTATTATATTTTGCTGTAGAAGGTAAAGATAATGTATTAATTGTGAATACTAATAGTTTTTCAATAAAAAATGAAATTTCAATAAAAAGAAAATTTAAAGGTATTAAAATATTAAAAAAAGATAAAAAACATGGACTTGAAGGAATTATTTTAAATAATGATAAAATATTTTTATCTAATCAATCATATAAAAAATATCCTAAGAAAGATAGTTCAGTTATAATTCAAGTAAATAATAATATTTATAAAAAAAAATTAAAAATTAAAAAAATCATAAATCATCATCATTTTGATATTGCTGGTTTAACTATACATTCTGGTAAATTATATATGGTTAGTGATAATGAAAATTTATTAATTATATATGATATAAAAAAGTCAAAAATTATTGAAGAAATAAAAATACCTTCTTTTAGTCAAGAAGGAGTTACATTTGATGATGAAAATCATATTTATTTTGCTGATGATAATGGATATGTTATAAAAGGAAAAATATTATGAATAAAACTCTAATAAGACCAACTATACTAACTGTTTTAATTTCTGTTATAGTTTTTTTTAGTATTTCATTTTATTTTAGTATGTCTGATAAATTAAAAGAAAAAGTTAAAGTTATGCATAAAACTTTATTAAAAACAGAAAAAATAATAAAAAAGGAAGAAGATAAATATAATATATACTTATCAAATAATAAAAATTTAAGAAAATATTCTAAAAAATTAAATTTAAAAAATTATTTTAAAACATCTAAAAAAACATTATCAAAATTAAATCAAGATATCTTAAAAATTGATAATATTGTTAAAAACAATAAAAGAAAAGATGAATTGGAAGTTAAAAATAAACTTAATTTAATTAATATTTCATTAAAAAAAATATATAAAGATCTTAGAATTCCAATTAAAAGATTGAATAAATTAAAAAATTTAATTACAAATCATCTAAAAGATAAAAAAAACATTGAAAATATATTTAAATTAAGAGTTTTGGATTATAAAAAATATAATGAAAAAAGTTTAAGAGTTATTGAAAAACATAAAAATAAAGTAGTCAAATTAAAAATTATGAAAGCAAATATTGATAAAGTTTTTCAACTTATTAAAAATAATAAAGATTTATTTAATAAAGAAAGTGAAAAAAATGACATTAATTATCTTAAATTAGAAATTTATTTAAACATGTTTAATAAGGAAAATAAAAAATTTAAAGATTTATTTATCAATTATAATCATAAGTTTGAAGAATTAGATCAAAGTTATTCTTTAATATTAACTGATATGAATGTTAAGTATTATGTAATAATTGCTAGAAGTTCTTGGGATGAAACTTCTGATTCTAATATTGAACATGAAAAAATATATAAACCAAAACTTGTTAGTGAAAAAGAATTTTCATTTTTAATGAATTATAATGATAATTTAGCTTCTTATAGTCCTAGTTTTTTTTCTACTAAAATAAAACCAAAAATAAATATGAATCTTTGGAATAGATTTAATATTAAAGAAACTAAAAAGGATTTTCCAAGTTATGATAATTCTGCTGTATGGTATATTAAAGATACAAAAATTGAATATTTTCATACATATACAGAAATAAAAAATTCAACTTCAAAAACTGGTATAAAAAGAAAAGTAGATGAAAAAACTTTTTATAAAAATGAAAATAATATAGGTATGGAAATAATTTCAAAACCATATGGATATTTTGAAGATGAAACAATTAAAGATGTATCACCACCAGGAATTAACCAAGTTGGTAATAATCATTATGGTCATTGGAAAACAGATTCTAATGGTAATTCATTTTGGGTTTATTATGGACAATATAGATTATATTCAGATTTAATGGGAGGTTCTAATTATTATAGAAGTGATTATAACTCTTATAGAACATATAGAAATTCTTCTAATAGAAATGGTTATTATGGTAGAAATAAAGAATATGGTACATTTGGTTCAAGAACAAGAAATAATAAAATATATTTAAATAGTTTATACATGAGAACAATGAAAAAAAATAATTATAAAAGAACTACTGCAAGTAGAAATATTAGAAGTTCTGGTTCTCGTTCAAGAGGAAGAGGACCTGGTGGTGGTGGAAAATAAAAGGATAAAAGGATAAATTTTGGATAAATTATTATTAATAGGTCAAACATTACTTTTTTCTTCTTATTTTACTGTTGTATTATATTTTGTTCATATTGTAGCTAATAGAAGAGTTAAAACTATTTTTAATTCTGCGGAAGAATTTTCAAAAAATAATATATCATTAGGATTTAGAAGATCAGGTTTATATTTAGGTTTATCAATTGGACTTTTTGGTATAGTTGGACAAAATGTATATAATAGTATTATGTTTCTTGAAACATTAATGTTATTTCTTTTTATGTATATTGGATTTTTAATTTCAAATAAAATTATTTTAAATAAAATTGAAAATGATCAAGAGATTAAAAATAATAATATTTCAATTGGTATTATAGAATTTGCTCAATTTATATCAATTGGTATTATAGCTTTTGCTTCTTTTAATGGAGAAGATGGTTCTTTATATTCATCAATATTATATTTTACATTAGGACAAATTGTATTAACAGTAATTTACTATGTTTATAGTAAAACAATTGATTTTAATATTAAAAAATCATTGTATGAAGGAAATAAAGCATCTGCTATTTTAGTTGGAAGTATTTTTATTGCTTATTCAATTATTCTTAAAGCAGCTATTGAAGGACCTTCAAATGGTTTAATTAATGATTTAACAGCTTTTGGAGTATCTGCGATATTTGGTGTGATAATATTGTTATTATTAGCAAATAAAATAATAGATGCTTTATTTTTACCTCATACAATAATTGAAGATGAATTAAAAAAAGATAATTATTCATCAATTTTAGTAATAGGTATTTTAAAAATATCAATTGCTATAGGTGTAAGTTCAGTTATTTTTTAATAAATTAATTGATTAATTTATGATTTCTGTTTATAATTAAACAAAAAAAAAAGGAAATGAAAATTTTGAATAAAAATAAATCTTTTATTAAAGAAATAATTAAGATTACTTCTGATTATGATAATTTTAAAATCATATTAGATAAGAATAATATTAAAAAATATAATTTATTATTTTTTGATGATTATAATTTTGAGAATATTCCTAATATATATTCTTTTGAAATTAAAAAAAAAGATTATGAATCTATATATATAAATGATTCTTTTGTTTATTTTTCTCAGGATAGATCTCAAATAAAAATATTAATTGATGATATCAAATCAATTTTAGTATCAATTAACAATATTGAATATATGTTTTATTTTAATATGAAGTCATATAATGAAATTAAAAATGATAAAAATTATATTATTATTAATAATATAATGAAAAATTATAAAAGTTTATGTATTAATGAAAAATAATATGATTTTATTAATTACATTTATTGTAGCTTTATGTAGTATTGTTTATGAAGTATTATTTTCAAATAGTTTATCAATTGTTTTTGGAAATACTGTTGTTAGATATTCAATAACTATTGGTTTGTTCTTATTTTTTATGGGACTAGGTTCAATGTCTTATACATATTTAAATAAAAGAATAAATGATAAATTTTTATTTAATATTATAGAACTTTTTTTATTTTTAAGTGGTATATCTTCATTATTGATTATATATCTTGCAGATATTTATATTTCAAGATATATTTCATTATATGTAGTTTATATACCATTGACTTTCATAGGATTTTTATCAGGTTTAGAAATACCAATTTTAAGTTCTTTATTAAAAACTAATAATTGGAGTAAAATTTTAGGTATTGATTATTTTGGTTCTTTAGCTGGTACTATTTTATTTTCATTATATTTATTACCAGATTTTGGAACTATTAATACAATATTAATAACAAGTTCTTTAAATTTATTAGCACTTATAATTTTTAATTATACATTTAATTACAATAAATATATTAACATTATTTATATTATAATATTGACTGTATTTTCATATTATTCAATAACTGGAAATTTTTCAAAAAAATTCAATGAATTTTACATAAAAGAAAAAATTTCACAACAATTTCTTGTAGATAAAAAAAAAATTAATGTAATAGCTTCATTTGATACTGAATATCAGAATGTTAGATATTTTAATGTAGGAAAAGAAAAATGTTTAATGCTTGATGGTAATTTACAATTTTGTTCTTCTTGGGTAAATGTATATCATCAAAATTTATTTGAAATACCATTAAAATTTTTTAAAAAAGATAAAAAATTAAATATTTTAGTTTTAGGTGGTGGTGATTTAATTGGACTTAAACATTTATTGTTTCATAAAGAACAAATAAATATAATTGATTTAGTTGATTTAGATAAGAAATTTTTAAAATGGACTAAAAAAAATTTAAAAGAATTTAATAAAAATAGTTATAAAGATGAAAAAGTTCATATACATAATGAAGATGTTTATAAATTTTTATCAGAAACAAATAAAAAATATGATATAGTCATTTATGATTTAACAGCATTACTTTCAGATAAACAATTATATATAAATTCAAAAGAATTTTTCTCTTTTTTAACTAATGCTATGAAAGAGGATGGTATATTTATAAAATATTCAAATGGTGAAATGGGTTTTAAATTAGAGGATTGTGAAAATACAACAATTAAAGAAAGAGAAGTATTAAAATATAAAGATGATCTAATTAAACATATATTTTTAAATACTTATAAAAAAGCTGGTTTTAATTATGTTAAATATGTTGATGGTTTTTCAGTATTTGATAATATTTCAGATGATTACTTTAATGAAGATTATTTAATATTAGCAAAAAATAATAATAAGAGAAAATTAATATTGGATAAAAATGAAAAAGATAAATTTAAATATTACAAATATATTGATCAAAAATGGACTGAAATAAAATATGATAATAGGGTAAAAGAAAATTCAATTATTTACCCTAATTATAAATTAATAGAATATAGATATTAAAAGGATATTTATGAAAAATTATAAAAAAAATGAATTAGTTATTATAAAAGACAGTGATGGGAAAATAATTATAGGTCAATTGAAATCAATTAAATTAGGTATTGTAGAATTAAAAAATATGAAAGAAACTTTTGATATAAAATATTTATATGAATGTACAGATGAAAGATTAAAAAAAATAGGTGTAAATGGTGAAAAAAAGGATTTACTAGAACCTGATGTTAAAAAAAATTTACCTTTGGTTGCAATTCCTAAAAATTAAATTACTAACATTAGTATGATTAAATTTACTTAAAAAGTAAATAGAAAAAAAACAGGATTAAATTAATCCTGCTCTTTCTTCTTCTTTCATTTCATCATATACTGAATCAATATCTGGAACCATTTTATATTCAAAATTTTCTTCAATGTATTTTTGAAGAGAATCTGTATTTAAAATTAATTCATCAAGATCTGAATCTATTATTATTTCTAAGAATTTAATATCAGAATTTTCTTTATTCATATCTAAAAAAGAAATTTCTTCTGCATCTAGAACATCTTCTTTTAAAGTTCTGAAAGATTTAAGAAATTTTTCATCTTTTGTTTCTTTTAATTCATTAGATAAAATCTTTATTTTATCACCTATTGTGATTTCATCAGAACAAAAAAAAGTATCGGAAACCTCACCATTCATGGTGGGGAGGAGATACTAAAATTATATTTTAATATCTAAAAATAATTGAATATTAATTTCAATTGTAGTATAATTTAATTATGAAAAAAGGTTATAAATATAAATTATTAGTAAATAATGAACAATCAAGATTACTTAAAG
>Ga0114934_10000143_pt1 | contig 42147 bp, 32 predicted proteins | sample 4SBtaG_2_FD_99695 | JGI IMG/M metagenome (GOLD analysis project Ga0114934, IMG submission 99695) | Deep subsurface microbial communities from Kolumbo volcano to uncover new lineages of life (NeLLi) - 4SBTROV10_white metaG | ecosystem: Environmental > Aquatic > Marine > Volcanic ...
ACAAGAGATTATAGCTAGCACAGAAAACAATAGTACTATTTTTCGAAAATTCATAAGATTTTAATTGGTATTTAAAATGTGTTTCTTCTTGTTCGAAATTACTGAAATATTACTAATAAACTACTAATAGTGTTTTAATTACATTTTTAAATAGAAGTCTTTAGTGAGATTAATATATTCATCCGTGTATTGATGTCTTGATGTTTCAATTATTAATTCTTCTGTTTTTACTTCCCGTTTTTTGATTGAAAATTCAATTAAACTTCTCTTTACTTCAGATTCTAGATTTCCCTTTACTCTTAAAAGTCTATTTGGAAATAAATTTACTTCAGCACTTAATCCAATAAAATTTTCTTCTTCTTTATAAGGAATAATGACTGAAAATTTTCCATTTTCAGCTAGTAACTTTGAAACACTTTCAATTAAATGTTCGAAAGGCATCGCATCTTGAAATCTTGCTAAATCCCGTTGTTGGTTTTGGCTCTTATAGTCATCAGAATAAAATGGAGGATTCGATATAATTAAATCATACTTATCTTCAATCTCATCAGCAAATTCTTGTAGTGAAGCATGGTAACAAAATAACCTATCATTCCAAGGAGAGTTTTCAAAATTCTCTGTGCATTGTTCAAAGGCATTATCATCTATTTCTATGGCTTCAATTTGCTCTGCATTACTTCGTTGGGCAATCATTAAACTTAAAATCCCAGTACCAGCACCAATGTCTAAAACTGAAAAAGGGTTTTGATTTACTGCTGCCCAAGCACCAAGAAGGACACCATCTGTACCAATTTTCATAGCACATCTATCTTGGTTGACACTAAATTTTTTAAAAAGAAAAGGCTTATAAGGCATATTAAGCTTTTAACGCTAAAAGTATTAATAATACGTCAACTTTATTGAAAAATGAATTCTCTATATGTTGAAAGCTAACTATTAAACTATGTTAAAATTTACAATTTAAAAATCTATTTTAAGTTATAATTACGTAAATGTTTAAAAGTAGTCATATGAAAATAAATCATTCAGAAAAAGTTATAACAAAAGCAAATAATTTATTAATGATGAATTACGAGGTTGAAAAAATTTATACAGATGCCTCTGAAGTTGTTAATAATGATGAATTAAAATATTTTTTCAGGGAGCTCGCTTTTGAAAGAAATGAGTATGCTAGAGTATTAAGGAAAGAAACAATTAAGCTTGGAGGTCAGCCTCAAATTTTTGAAGGGTTAAACAAATTGAGTAGAGCCTATTATATTTTCTGGAAAAATTTAAAGCCATTGCTAAAGGAAAATGATTCAGCAGAGTTGCTTGATCAAGTATGCAATATCAAAGTATGGAGCATTGATAATTACAATAATTTACTACAAGAGTTTAATTTAACTTTATCACTGTGTAAACTTTTGGCAGAACAACGGGATTTACTTTATTCTAAAATGAATAGTATAAAGGCTAAAGAAATTTTAGAGGTATAAATTTATTAATCCTTCTGGAGTTTCAACCCAAATGGTTTCTGCTTCTCTGTCTACCTTTACAATAAATTCATCATTCATAGGAATTAAAATCTCAATACCATCTCGATCTACTTCAAAAAGAGCTTGAGATGTTGAATCATTTATAGCTTTAATAATGCCAACTTTCCCAAAATTTTTATCAATTATTTTAAAGCCTATAATTTCATGAAAATAAAATTTATTGCCTTCCAATTTTGGTAATAATTCTAAGGGTAAATACACATCGCTTTTCAGTAATGCATCTGCATCTTCTTCGGTAGTGACTTCTTCAAATTTTACACGTAGTAAATCGGATTTATGAAGTTGAGAAGTTTCAATAAAAAATGGGATTAAAGTATTACGAATAAAAATAAAAACAGCGTCTAGATGCTCGTATATTTCAGGTTGATCGGTATCTAGTTTTATAAGGAGTTCTCCCTTAAAACTATATTTTCTTACAATCTTTCCTAAGTAAAAACAATCGTCAATCGTCATAATTATAAAATAGAAAACTCCGATAATAATTTATCGGAGTTTAAAAGTATAAAAAATTAATATTTTTTACTCTTCTTCGTTTGAAGCTTTTACTTCTTCAACAGCTTCTTCTGTTTTTGTCTCCTCAGAAACTGTTTCTGCTGTTTCTTCTACTGTTGCAACTTCTTCAGCAACTTCTTCAGCAACTTCCTCTTCAACTGCAACTGCTGTTCTTGCTTCGTTTACTGCTTTTTCAGCTTCTAATGCTTTAGATGCTGCATCTGCTTTTGCTTTTGCTAAATTATCCACTTTTGCATCAACTTTAGCAGCTTTTTCGTCTAACCAATCTTGAAATTTTTTCTCGGCTTCTTCTTCTGTTAAAGCTCCTTTTTTAATGCCTCCTGCTAAGTGATTTTTTAATAAAACGCCTTTATAAGATAAAATTGCTCTTGCTGTATCAGTAGGTTGTGCTCCATTTTGAAGCCATTTAACTGCACCATCAACATTTACATCTATAATCGCTGGGTTTACATTTGGATTGTAAGTTCCTAATTTTTCAAGGTATTTACCATCTCTTTTTGATCTTGCATCTGCTGCAACAATCCAGTAAAAAGGTTTTCCTTTTTTACCGTGTCTTTGTAGTCTTAATTTAACTGCCATAGTAATTAATTAGTGAGGTTCTCGACCTCGATTATTAATGAGAGCGCAAAGATACTATATTTTTATAAATCTCAATTAAAAGTTTGATATTTATTATAGTTACGAACTTTTGTGTTTAGAAATTCTATATAAATTAAAGACTAGTACTACTAAATAGCCCCAAATACCTACGATAAGTATATTTGGTATAATGAGATTAAACCAAGGAGCTTTTGTTGGTGGCGACCACATGGTGCGTTCATCAAAAGCTGATTGATCTACTATTGGTTTTCCAATGGTTGTTTCAACAATATCTTTAATAGTACCATAATCGTCGCTATCATCTAAAATAACTTCATAATTTAATATACCTTCAAGTCCTGGCATTATTTCTGTAATAGGGGCATTAATTATACCATTTTCATTTGTAAAATATATGCCTTTACCAACAGCTAATGGCGAAAAGTAGCGTTGTAATTGCACTTTTAATTCTGCACCTTCTATGGGTTCGTTTTTTACATTTGTTAGTTTGGCGACAATAAAATGTTTTTCCTCTTTTGTTTTCAGGGAAGCGTTTAAGTTTGCGATTTGAAAACTTATAGTTTTTGAAACTTTTTTAAATTTTTCAGAAGCTTTATGAGTTACTTTAAAGCCATATTGTTCCAAATTATTCTGAAGCGCTTTAGATACATCTACAATAGTAACTCCTTTTTTATTAAGAGCGACATTAGTTAAAAACACTAAACTATCGTTTTCAAAAACTTGGTAGACTTCTAAATCTAGCCCTACTGCAGGGTTATATTTTTTTCCTTCTTTATATTTGCCTGATATCTTTAAAAAATTAAGATTTACTTCCTTATTATAAGTTACTGATACTCTTGCTTTTTGCTTTTTTGTTTGTGCGTTTACTACTGTATTTGAAAAGGCAATAAACACAAAGCACAACAGTAGCGTTATACTATTTTTAATTTTATTATTTTTCATTGTTATCAGTATTTCTAGGTTCAATAATATTATTTTCCTCAGCTGTTTCATGTATAGGAATTACAGGCACGTATCTTACCAAAAGGGTAACAATAAGCATAGATCCTGCTAGGGTCCCCCATGTTATTAACCATTCTAAATGCGTTGGACGATAATGGTGCCATGATTCTGGCACACCTTGAATTGGTAAAAACGGATGTAGTAAAGTAGGAGTAACAATAATGAAACGCTTCCACCAAGCTCCAATAACTACAACTAATCCAATAATGAATAATGGGAATGGTTTACGCATTTTTTTAAATAACAATAAGATTACAGGTAATACCAATCCGCCTATAATTACTGTCCAGAATAATAATGCTTCTTCTCCAAAAAATAATGCGTTTAAGTGGGCTGCTTCTTTTTCGGTAGTTTTATATGCAGGAACCAAGTATTCATTGACATTAAAGTATAAATAGATTAAGCATAGCAACACCAAAAGTTTTCCCATTTTATCAAAATGAAAATCAGTGATATAGTCTTTTAAATTATGTGTTCTTCGGAGCACATACATTAAGCTAATAACACCTCCAGCACCTGCAACGAAAGCACCAGCAATAAAATAAGGACCAAAATTAGAACTATCCCAACCAGGTCTATATGTTGTGGCAAATAACCAAGCAGTTACCGTGTGAATACCAAATGCTACTGGAATAATAAGTACAGAAAGTGTTCTTATAGACCATTTGTAGATGCTTCTTTGGTAGTAATTTCCATCCCAGTTTAGTGAAAACCGACCATACCATTTGCATAGTTTTTTATTATCCTTAAATTTTCTTCTTAAGATTTGTAAATCGGGTAATAAAGGGAAATATAGTAATAAAAGACTTATGACTAAATAGGTAGATATTACGATTACATCCCAAACAATAGGAGATTGTAATCTACCATGTAGAAATAAATTATAGATTCTTTCAGGGCGCCCCATATCGATAATAATTGTTAAGCCGCCCATTATAATTGCAGCTACAGCAATAATCTCAGAGATTCTTGTTAAAGGTGTAGCCCATTTAACTCCAGAAAGCCTTAAAATAGCTGTAACCAAAGACCCTACTAAACTAATAGCAACAAAAAACACAAAGTTAGAAATATAGATTCCCCATAATGCATAATCGCGCATTCCTGTAATTTCAAGACCTTTTGTAGCTTGTAGGTAATAAGCATAAACTGCAGCTAAAATGATTACTACTAAAAAGCCAATCCAGAGTTTACCATAAAGCCCGAATTTTCTAGGGGCTAAATCATTTGTTAATTCTTCGAAATTTTTCATGATTCTTTAGTTTTTTCAACAGATTCAAACTCTGTGTAATTTTTTAATCCATCTTCAAAATCTACTTGTCTATCTTTTGGTGGTAAGTAGTAAACACTAGGTGCGGTACCTAAATCCTCCATTAATCTATAACCTGCGTTATCTTTTAATAATTTGCTTAGTTGAAAAGTTTCATCACCATTGGTTACAGTGTCTTCATATAAATCTCCAAAGAAATAAACACCATTAGGGCATGCGGATACACAGTGAGGTAATAATTTTTGATCAATCATATGTGGACAAAAATCACATTTATCAACAGTTCCTCTAACACTTGGAAATCCCGCATAGTCTGGAGTATATCCAGCATTATGATCCATTTGATCGCCATGTTCCATGGTCATTGTGACTTCAGTCATCTCACCTTGCTTAGGCTCACTCCAGTTAAAAACTCTTACAGAATATGGGCAAGCTGCCATACAAAAACGACAGCCAATACAACGTTCGTTATCAATTAAAACAATACCATCTCTACGCTTAAAAGTAGCATCAACAGGGCAAACTTTAACACAAGCTGGTTTATCGCAATGTTGACAAAGATTTGGCATCCAATAGGGAGAGGACTCTTCGTTATCTTGCATTTTATAAACCTTCAACCAAGCATTATCACCTGTTACAAAATGATTTTTGTTACAAGATTTAATACATTGTTTAGCATTTTTACAACGTGCTAAATCAATAACCATAACAAACTTTTTGTTTGGAAATCCCTCTCTTGGATTATAATCATCTCCTTTTAAAGAAGAATGTTCTTCAATTTTGGTTACAGGTACTTGAATTAAATTACCATCGGTATCCATTAATTCGACCATTTCCTCACTTTCTAAGGATTTTGCAACGGCAGCACCTCCGATAGCAGTTAATAAGCCGAGTTTTAAACCTTTGCTTATAAAATCTCTACGTGAGCCATTTTTATCTTTATTTTCACTCATAATGATATAAATTATTAGCGTTTAAAATTTGTTTTTTAGCCAGTTATAAAAAGAATTATTAGAGATATTTTTCTTTACTGCTTTAGAATTTTTTAAGGTACTTGCTTTAACTTTCACAGTAGTTCCATCTTTTCGTAATAATATTTTGTACTCTTCATTACTAGATTCTGATAATTTTTCTTGAGTAATACTTCCAAACCCCAAAAAGGGAATTAAAACACCACCACCTAAAATTGGCAGGATTTTTCGTCTTGAAATTTGATTTTTCTTTTTGTCTAATCCTTTCATCGATATTTACTTTAGTATTGTTACAACTGCTTTATTGAGATAAAATTAGCTAAACTTTCACCTGTAATTAATGATATTAATCATGTTTATAATAATATTCAAAAAATAATAGATTTAATACCAGTTTATAATTAAAAAGCTGACTCTTATTTTAAAAAGTCAGCTTTTTAATTTTCGAACTTATAAATCTTTTTAAAAATTATACTTTCTTGTAATATTAAATCCTATTAAGACATCTCCTTTAAAGAAATCATTTTGATTAAACATATAATTTTTTTGAGGTACAATACCATTGTAATTAGTTATAAACAACTGAAAAGCATGCCCTGAGGTCCCAAATTCTACACCTAGACTAATTCCTGGTAAATTGAAATCAACATCTGGTCTGTCTGGATCATCCCACTGTGTTAGGGGTTGACTATAATCAAACATAATTGATGTGTTTGAACTAATTTTATAACGTCCTCCAACAGCAACAGCAATTCTATCGTTCTCCATAAAAGTTTCTACTAAATTATAGTGTGAAATACTTGGTGCAATTTGTAACGAAAATTTAGGACTAAATCGTCTAGCTATAATTATTTGATTGAAATAAGAGTATCTATCTTGTTTTAAATTAAAATTCTCTTTTTTCTTTGCATTAATAGTTGCATTACCAAAATAAGTAATACTAACGGGTATTTTATCTGAACGAGTTTGTCCTAGTAATGCAACTTTTAAGTTAAAATCTTGCAAACGATCAAATTTAGTTGTTCCATAACCAATAGTTACTCGATCAAGAATAGTGTAAGAAAGTCCAATTCTAATATTTGATGGTGCCCAAAAACCAGCCAAATCGTTTTCTCCACCATTAATTAAACCAAACCTATGTGACATTTGTATTTCGAAAGTGTTCTTAGTGTACAGCACATTTGTTTGATTGTTTATGATTGTTGAGCTTTCAAAGGCTGGTCTCTGTGGTTTGTCGATAATTGAATCTTTTCCCTTTTGTTGTGAAAAAACACATGCAGGAAGTATTAAGAAAGCAATCAATATTATTTTAAAATTTTTCATGTCGATTTTCTTAAAGATTAATTATTTAAAGCCCCTTGATTAATCCAAGCCTCAATCAAATTAATATTTGTTGCAGACATTGGACTTGAAGGCGGCATTGGATTAGGGTTGTTTGGATCATGTCTTAGCATTTCCATCAACTCACTGCCTTCTGCATTACCTGGAATAATACCTCCAGAAATACTAATTAATGCATTATATGAGTTTCCTTCAGTTAGGTCTGGTTGTTCCAATGTTGGATGACAGGCAACACAAAATTGATTCCAAATGGGTTGTATGTCAATTGTATAGGATATATCTAAGTTGGGTGGATTCGTATTTTCTATTACTTCATCATAATAACAACTTGTTAAAGAAAGTATCAAAATAAACGAAGCCACAACTCCTATTACTCGTATTGTTTTTTTCATGACTATAATATTTAAGGTTTGTAGAAAAAACAATTACCAAAAACTAACTTTGAGACTGAATTAGCAATTGGTAATTGCTACCTTATTCAAATAATTATTATTGTTCAAATTTTAAGTTTAAGAAAGCGGTAATAGCATGTGCTATTGCTGCATTGTCAAAAACTCCTAAACCAAATGGATACTCTTGTGTAGGATCAAAAACAACGTCATCATCATTACCAGTATCTAATTTACGTTTCCATTCTAAAGTCCAACCATTTCCTTCAAAAGAGCTAGCGGCTTCAATATCACCTCTACTGCCATTAAAAGGTTCCAAGTAAACACTTGGCATACCAAAAGCGCCTGTTGTTTCTCCATCGCGTTGATAACGAACTTCTGTTGAAGGGTCAATAATATTACCATCTTCATCAGTTAAAATACCTGTTGCTACATCTACAGCAGTTATTAATTTAGCATTACTGGAACTAATATCTAAATCAGTAATCCAATAATAATATTCTTTTCCTGGAATATAATATTTAGGTACAGTAACACCACTTAAAGTTTGTTTATTGTTATGATACCCTCCACCAACATGAGCATCGCCGTGACGTGCATCATTTTGAGGTGTATCAGTTACATTTTTATCGTCAAATTGATTATAAAAAATACCGTTTCTAACGGATTTCCAATGCCACATATCAGTGTGCTCACCTGCAGCTATAGTGTAGTGTTTTGCGTATCCAGTAGCTGCGCCTAAACCTGTATGACAAGTTGCAAAACATGTTTGTGAATTCCAATCTGTAGTCGTGTTATTAATATCCCATTGCATAGCAAATTTATCCTCATAAAATGCCTCTCTGATTTTGTTACCTGAGCCATCAAAAACAGGTTTATTACTTTCTTGATGCCAATCAATTGTAGCTGGATCTCCATCATCTTCATAATACCAAGTGTCTCTGTTTAGGTTTAATTGGCCATCTTTCCATTGTGCTAGGAAATAAATATATTCGTTATCATACTGAGATCTTACTTCAACATCATGTTTTTGTCCTACATAACCTTGAAAAACATTATCACCCGGTTCTGGAACTTCTGATACAACTTGTAAAACTTGAACGTTCTCCCAAGAGGCATCAATAATACCATCAATTTGAGGTCCTAAAAACACTTTTTTAGCTAATAATTCTGTTGTACTAGTGCCTGGACCAGTACTTACACCATCAACACCATCAACACCATCAGTACCTGCAGGTCCTGGAATTGGGTCACTTGTACATTGCACAAATAATAGGCTTGAAGCTATTATTAAGAAACTAAATAATTTTAAATTTTTCATAATATTAAGTTTATAGTTTTAAATATTTTATTAGCTCTTTTAATTTTTAATAAAATTATGCTCAGTATATTATATAACCTATGATTTTTATCATGTTTTAAAATGCCGAATAGAAGAAAACTTAAGAAGATGATTACCTTATGATTGGTTGCAAATGATTGTTATACGATTTTTACACAACCTGATATATATCATATTTATTACAAATACAGATTTATAAATTTACATTATAATAGATGCTTTTTAATGTTGATGTATACTTAATAAATTTGAGTAATATAAAGGATGAAGTTCATAATAAGTATTTTGCTTTTTTTCATTTTTACTAGTGGGAACTCCCAAGAGTTACCATATGCTGAAAAAGATAATATCATACAATGGGTGGGTCAATTCCCAAAAGCCCCAGGAGCTATAAACAAAGCTAAATCAGGGTGGTTTGCTAGATTGGTTTTTGGTAAAAAAAGAATCCCTCAAATTATTAAGCCAGTTGCAATTTTAAAGACTAGCCCAGATTATTATTTGGTTTTAGATCAGGGCAGCAATTTAATTTTTAAAACGAATAACGATGATAAAAAAATTCCAAAAGCATTTAAAAAAAGTAAGATAAATTTTGCGTCATTAGTTGGTTTTTGTAAGGTTTCTAACAATGAGGTTTTATTTACTGATTCACGAAAGAATAAAATTTTTAGATTTAATGAAAATCAAAAAGAATTAACCGTTTTTAATAAAAATATAGAATTACAGCGACCAACAGGAATTGCGTATTCACTGGTTTCAAAAAATATTTGGGTTGTTGAAACAGGAGCGCATAGAATAGTGGTGTTAAATGAGCAAGGCGAATTAATTAAAACAATTGGAAGAAGAGGCAATGCCTCAGGAGAATTTAATTTTCCAACTTCAATATGGATTGATAAAACAGACAAAGTATATGTTGTTGATGCTATGAACTTTAGAATTCAAGTATTTAATGCACAAGGAGAGATGCTTTCTACATTTGGAGAAGCAGGGAATGCAACAGGCTATTTCGCAAGACCTAAAGGTATTGCTACTGATTCCTATGGAAATATTTATATTACTGATGCATTATTTCATACAGTTCAAATTTTTGATATTTCAGGTAAATTCTTGTATCAGTTTGGAGAGCAAGGAACAGGGAAAGGTCAATTTTGGATGCCTTCAGGTATATATATAGACGATGAAAATTATATTTATGTTGCAGATAGCTATAATTCTAGAATTCAAATATTCAAATTTGTTAAAGGAAATTAAGATGAAAAATTTAACAATTACAATAGCAATTCTTTTGTTTTGTTTGCCAGTTTTAATAAACTCACAATCAATAATTAATACAAAGCATAATTTATCGATAACAAGCCCAGGAACAGTTAAAGCTACATCCGAGTCTGAAATCTGTATATTTTGCCATACACCTCATAATAGTAGCCCCAGAGCTCCTTTGTGGAACAAAAATGCTACAGGAACAACTTACATTCTTTATAATAGTTCGACCCTAGACGCAGTGCCTGGACAGCCTGATGGAAGTTCAATTTTATGTTTATCATGTCATGATGGAACCATAGCTTTAGGAGATGTAGTGAGTAGGCCTACTTCAATAGCAATGACTAATACTATGACAGCCTCAGGAAATCTTACTACGGATTTATCCAACGATCATCCTGTTTCATTTACATATGATGCAACCTTAGCTACTACTGATGGTGAATTAAAAATACCTCCGTTGCTTAATGTTGAATTAGATAAAAATTCAAAAATGCAATGTACATCCTGTCATGACCCACATAAAGATACAAACTCAAAGTTTTTATTAGCTTCCAACGAGTATTCTGCTTTGTGTTTTAGCTGTCATGATAAAACCTTTTGGTCTAGTAGTACACATAACACATCTACAAAAACATGGAATGGCACTGGCACAGATCCTTGGAGCCATCTGGAATCAGCTTATGCTACTGTTTCACAAAATGCATGTGCAAATTGTCACGATTCACACAATGCAAATGGAAAACCAAGATTACTAAAGTCATTGTTAGAAGAGAATAATTGTTTGGATTGTCATAATGGTAATGTAGCTAATAAGAATATTCAAACAGAGTTAGCTAAGGTATATAGACACAATGTTTATGGATACACTGGTGTTCATGATCCTATTGAAGCAATTTCCGCTACAACCAAGCACGTAGAATGTCAAGATTGTCATAATCCTCATGCTTCAAATACAACTACTGCTAGCGCTCCTTTTGTAAATGGGTTTAGTAAGGGTGTTACTGGTTTAAATCAGGCTGGAAACGCTGTTTCAGAGGCGACATATGCCTATGAAATTTGTTATAAATGTCATGCTGGAAACTCATGGGCACCTGCACCTGTGTTTTCAAGAATAATAAATCAAAATAATGTTAGGTTAGAATTTGAACCTTCTAACCCTTCTTTTCACCCTGTTGTAAGTCCAAGAAATAATTCTGAAATTACAAACAATCTTATTACTCCAAATACGGCGAGTACAGTTTTATATTGTACAGATTGTCATGCAAGTAATAACACAACTTCAGTGGGACCGCATGGTTCTATTTATCCTCAAATCTTAAAAATGCAATATATAACTGCCGATAACACTTCTGAATCTGCTACAAATTATGAACTTTGTTATAGTTGTCATAATAGAAATAATATTATTAATGACAATAACACGTTTAGTGAACATAAAAAACATATTGTTGGAGAGAAAACGCCTTGTAGTATTTGCCATGACCCACACGGTATTAGTAGTACACAGGGAAATACTATAAACAATTCTAACTTAATAAACTTTAGAACAGGAATTGTAACACCTTCATCTAGTGGTGTTTTAAGATATGAAGATACAGGAGTTGGGAGTGGGCGTTGTTTTTTAACATGTCATGGTAAGAATCATAATCCAAAATCATATAATTAAGATACTATATACACCTAAGTGTTATAATTTCAATGACCATATGTAACAATTGTTACATTACATGATAAAAATCATTGTTTTGTATTTATGTCCTATTTACTTTTACATCAAAGTTAAATTAATATATATATATAATGTAAAAACGAGTCTCATGAAAACACAAAATTTATTTTTTACGCTGAGTATTTCCCTATTAATGTCCACACTAGGTTTTGGACAAAATATTGCTGGATCTGCTCATGATTTTTCCGGTAAGAGCTGGAATCCAGGAGGAGAAATTTGCGAAGTCTGCCATACCCCTCACAATGCGGTTACAGGTTTAACAGCTCCTTTATGGAACCATGAAGTGTCTACAGCTACTTATACGCTGTATACAAGTACTGTATCTCCTTCATTTGATGCTACGGCTAGTCAACCAGCAGGTGCTTCAAAATTATGCTTAAGCTGTCATGATGGTACCGTTGCTATTGATAATTTTGGTGGACAAACAGGTGGTACCCAAACTATAGGTGGTGGTAAAAATCTAGGTACAGATTTAAGTAATGATCACCCTATTTCTTTTACTTATGATACTGCTTTAGCAACTACTGATGGTGGCTTGTTTGATCCTGCTACAGCTAGTTCTGGATTAGGAGGTACAATTGCTAGTGATTTACTTCTTGCAAATCAAGTGCAATGTTCATCTTGCCATGATGTACATAATGGTTCAGGTGTTGGTAAACTATTAGTTAAGAATAATGCAGGTAGTGCACTATGTTTAACTTGCCATAACAAATAATTTTAAGATTAAAATAAAACCAATAAAAAGGGGCAATTGCCCCTTTTTATTGGTTTTATTTTTTGCTAGAGGAGTAGTTATTATATGAAATTTGATTAGTTACTACTTAATTATTAGTTATACGAAACCTGATTTTAGTCATAGTCTATCATTAAGTGTTGTTATACTTTTACTAAGTATTAATATAGTACTTAAGCTTTTATTTAATGAATATTAAATTAATAAACATGAGTTTTAGATATCATTTTAGGTTTTTAATAATCACAGTTGTTTTGTTATTTATGGCATCTTGTTCACCACGTATTTATAATCAATCCTCAAAAGAGGTAGTTATTTATCCTGCTCCGCCAGATACAGCAAGAATTCAATACCTCACTAGTATTAGTGGTTCGAAGGACATTATGCATAAACAATCGGCATTTGCAAAGTCTATTGTTGGCGAAGAAAAAACATTATCAATTTATAAGCCCTATGGCATATTTATGCGTAATGGCAAATTATACGTATGTGATGTTTCTTTAGGTGGCGGACTAGAAATTATAGATTTTGAAAATAAAACATTTAATTATTTTGTCCCTAAAGCGCAATACCGATTAAAATTACCTCTTAATTGTTATGTAGATGCCAACAATCAACTTTATGTAGCAGATATTAGTTTGCGAAAAATAATTGTTTTTAATGGTGAAGGGAAGTACATCACTTCATTTGGGAAAAAAGAGAATGAGAAACCAACTGATGTTTTTGTACATGGAAATAAAATATGGGTGCCAGATTCTGGTAATAATAGAGTGAATGTTTATAATAAAAACACGTATGCTTTTGAGTACTATTTCCCAAAATCTGAAAAAGGCGACGACAACTTTTTATACAAACCAACAAACATTTTTGTGTCGGATGATAAGGTTTATGTAAGTGATATGGGACATGCAAACGTTAAAGTTTACACGCACAAAGGCGAATATTTAATGTCTATAGGGAAATACGGTAAGAATATAGGAGAGTTTGTACGCCCAAAAGGAATTGCTGTGGATCGTGAATCAAACCTTTATGTTGTAGATGCAAGTTTTGAAAATGTTCAAATATTCAATAAAGACGGAGAATTACTGCTTTTTTTTGGAGGTAGTTATGAAGGTCCTGGAGGCATGTGGTTACCTACAAAGGTGATTATAGATTATGATAATTTAAAATATTTTGAAGAATATGTTGATCCAAAATTTGATTTGGAATACTTGATTTTTGTAGCAAATCAATTCGGACCAGATAAAGTAAGTGTATATGGACGTATCGCGCCTAAAAAAGGGAAAACTAAATCTAAAAAAACTAAAAACTAAAGTCCAGATAGGGATAAGAAATTATAAATATTGAGTGTGATTACTGAATTAATGTTTTGTGCCTTAATTCAATCTGTTTTTTGAAGTAAATGTTAAGACTATGTCAAACTAAAATGCATGTATTTTATTAATTATAAACATATAGTCTATGTGTTATTTATAGCTGTTATTTCTTTATTTTGGGCGTGCTCTCCAAAGTTTAGCCACGATGTTAAATCATTTTTGTTTGATGGGGTACCTGATCCATATAAGGTTGAAATTAGCACAATTAACGACTCCCTTAAATTAGACAGTACTTCCATAAAAGGAGTTTTTTCGAACCCAGTAGTAAGAAACGAGTTTAACCTCCACCCACCTTATAAAAAAAGAGAGTGTGAAAACTGCCATGATAAAGGCAGTATGAGCAAGTCTAAGTTGCCTTTACCCGAATTGTGTTATCAATGCCATGACGATTTTAAAGAATCATATCAGGTGTTGCATGGACCCGTAGCTTCAGGGAGTTGCACGCAGTGCCATAACCCACATCAATCCAAATTAAAAAACTTGCTATTAGAGAATGGACAAGAGCTTTGTTTTAAGTGTCATGATAACAAGAAGATTACAAATAATAAGATTCATAAAAAAATAGAAGAGACAGATTGTACAACTTGTCATAATCCCCATGGAGGGGTTAATACGTATAGTCTTAAAGCTGAAAGTTGCTATCAATGTCATGATAATTTTAAAAAGGAATACCAATTTTTACATGCGCCTGTAGCATCAAATAATTGTTCGGAGTGTCATGCGTCTCATAAAGCTAAGACACCAAAGTTATTACTACGTTCAGAAAATGAAGTATGTATTAATTGTCATAATTCAAAAGAGATTTACACTACTGAATATCATCAAGAAATTAAAAAAGAAAATTGTACAGAATGTCATAATCCACATGGAGGGAACAATAAAAACTTTGTTTTAATACAAAAACAATGAAAGGCATAAAATGGACATATATTATTCTATTATTTTCAATCTGTAGTTATTCGCAAGAATCAACTACAGAAACGACATTCTGGAAACTTGCCTCATTAAGTGGTCAATTAAATTTGAACGGGTCTTATTGGGATCAAGAAACAAATAGGAATAATTTTCACGAGCTTCAAGAAAATTCTTTTTTATCGGGAAGTCTTTTTCTAAATTCTAATAGCTATTTCTGGCATCCTAATTTCTTGTCATTAGATTTAAATGTAGGTTATAGCCCTGAGACAGGGCAACGATTATCATTAGTAATTCCAGATCGGAATGAACTTAATACATTGAAAAAATTATATGTAAGAGCATCATTTTTTCAACACAATGCTTTTAACTTTAATATGTATGGGAATATTAACGAAAACTATAACAATCGAGAGAACTTAACCAATTTAAAGGCTAGTTTTAAAAATTTGGGAGGTATGTTAAACTACTCTAATAAAATTGTTCCTATTATGGTGTCTTATAGTCAAGGAAGAGGAGAACAAGAAGAAATACAAACTGGAAGAGATTATATTACCGAGCAAAATAATTTTGAAACCAGAGCGACTAAATCCTTTGGAGCTAATGATAGAAATCAATTTGTATTTTCTCATAATGAATATACTTATGAAGATAACCTTTTGCTTTCTAATCAAAATCAAAATAGTAATATGGTAAAAAACAATATTACTAGGTGGAGCCTTTATAATAATTTGTTTTTCGATTCAAAACGAAATTATAGTTTTAATTCTTTAGTGTCAAATGAAAAGCAAATAGGAAACTTTAATTATGAAAGATTCCAAGTATTAGAAAATGTCTTTTTAAAATTACCAGAAAACTTCAACTTTTCAGCTAACTACGATTTTTTTGATATTAAAGGAGATATTCAAAACTCTAAACAACATAATGCTAGGGCTACGTTATCACATCAGTTATATGAAAGTTTACAAACACGAGTATTTTTTGAATATAGCACAGTAAATAGTACTCAGTATCAAGAAAACTTTAGAAGAGCAGGGCTAGATATTAGATACACAAAAAAAATCCCATTAAATGGGCTTTTGTCCCTATCATACAGAATAAACTCTAATAAACAAGACAGAGAAAGTGAGGTAACTTCATTTTTTGTTCAAAACGAGGAGCAAACGTTGTCTGATGGTGAAATAGTACTATTAGATAATCAAAATGTTAATACAACTACAGTTGTTGTTAGAGACATTACAAGCACAATAGTATATCAATTAAATATTGATTACGTATTAATTGAAAGAAATGAGTTCTTAGAAATTCAACGTATACTTGGAGGTCAAATAGCAAACAACGCAACCGTTTTAATAGACTATGAAGCCATACAACCACAATCTTATAAATTTAATGCTATTAATAATTTCTTTGGTGCAAGAATAGCGTTATTTAAGAGTCAAATAGAATTCTATTTTAATGTCTCTAAGCAAGATTACTTAAAACCTCAGAATATTGATTTTTTAACATTAGACTTTTTTAGCAAGAATGTTTATGGTAGCCGTTTTAAATACCGTTTTATTAGTGGTGGTATTGAACATGATAATTATAGAAGCACTATAATTCCTTATAGACTAACGAGGTATTATTTAACCTTACAGGGCAGTGCTAAACAAAAGCTATTTTATACAATAAATGGAGATCTTCGTGATTATGCTATGATTGTCGAGGAAGGGATGAAACAAAAATACTATAATATTTCAGGCAACATTTCTTATAATCTAAGTCCAAAAACAAGACTTAATCTTGAAGGAAGTTATCTAAAACAAGAAGGCGAAGCGATAGACTTAGATTTAATAACTGTCAGACTTGAATTAACTACAAATTTTAGACAGTTGTTTTTTACAGCTGGATTAGAACTATACAGAAGTGATATCTTTAATGAAAAAGTAAATTTTAATAAAGTTTCAATCCAAATTTCAAGAAAATTTTAAAAATATTAATGCGTAAAACCAAATTAAAATGAAAACTAACAAAAAATTGATAACCGGAAATCTCAGATGTAATTTTGTGAAGCTTTCAGATATTATTTTAATGACATTTTTGCTATTAACACAGACTTTTGTTTTTAGCCAAAATGCATCTGATAATAAGTGTTTAGAATGCCATAAAAGAACCGTAAAAAAGCATATTCTTCATGGCCCTGTAGCTGCTGATTGTACAAGTTGTCACAAGCCTACAGGAAAAGAACACCCCTTAGAGGATGTAGAAGGGTTTGCCTTTCTAGAAGAAGGCGCGAATTTGTGTTTTACTTGCCATGACCAAGAGAAAAATACTATTATAAATAATAAGTATGTACATAAACCTGTATCTCGTGGAGAATGTACAGAATGTCATGAAGTACATAGTTCTAACGATTCTAAATTAATTTTTACTAAATCTCCGGATCTCTGCTTTTTTTGCCACGATAAAATTGAAAGTGCCATAGAAGAATCGGCTGTTGTTCATTTGCCTGCTACTGAAATAGATGGCTGTATTGGGTGTCATTCTCCGCATTCATCCCCTCAAAAGAAGTTGTTAGTGTCTAAGCCGAAAGAACTATGCTTAAGCTGTCATGACAAAACATTAACAAAAGGAGATAGACAAATAACCAATATTGGTAAATTATTAAAAGAGAGTAGGGTGGTACATCCAGCACTTAAAAAAAGCTGTAATGCATGTCATGACCCACATGCTTCAAACAATAAATACCTGCTAACTATTGCCTATCCGTTAGGGAATTATGCTAAAGGTACCGAAGAGAATTATGAGCTGTGTTTTGGATGTCACGATACAGATTTATTGCTATTGGAGAGAACAAAATATGCTACCGAGTTTAGAAATGGAGACCTTAATTTGCATTATCTTCATGTTAACAAAGAAAAAGGTAGAACTTGTAATAATTGTCATAATTTACATGGTTCTTCAAGAGAACATCTCATTCCAGAGACTATAAAATTTGGAAACTGGAATATGCCTTTAGTGTATAAATCATTCGAAGATGGAGGGTCTTGTAAAGGATGCCATGAAGAAAGAAGATACACAAGATAACGTAAATCGTAAAGAAGAAGTTAAACCCCATTGTACGTTGAGTTAAAATGCATAATGGGGTTTAACTAATATTAAAAAAGACAATAAACTCTTAAAGAAAGGTGTAGTAAAAGATATTAAAAATAAATACTATTTTACTAATACTGCATTTTCAATAATAACAGCATATAAATATCCATAACCAAAATCTTTATTCAAATAAACCGTGCCTTCTATAGTAATAATATCGCCTACTTTTGCTTCAGCATTTGTGGTTATAGTTAAATCGAAATCTCCATTGTATTCTGAACCATCTTGTAGATGAATCCAGTTTTTGCTCATAACTTGTGAGTTAAACTTGGTTACCTTGCCCTTTATTTTTACGGTTTTACCTTCATATGTTTTTTTGTTTTTAAGCAAATCTGCTATTGAAATCTCATCATTTGTACGCTCTAGGCTAAGCGTTAGTTTTTTGTTTATAGAAGGAGTGGCCTTTTTAGATTCAATATTCGTAAAATGCTTAAAAGTAGTATCTTCTTTATCAATGGGATTTTTATAAATATCGGATAAGAAAAGCACCGATTCAAAAGTTTTATTCAACTCTTTGCTTTTAAAATTAGACATGGGCATTCCGCCTTTGTAAAAATAGGTTTCTCCAACCTTAGCTTCAAAACTAGGTACAGCGAGCCATTTTTTGCTTGTACCTTCTTCTACAAATAAGTAAGTATACGATTTTACTTGAAGAATTTCTTGGACTTTAACTTCATGAAAGATTGATTGATGCTTCTGCGCATAATTAACAATTGAAAAAGTTATTGCTAATACTAAGGGGATTAGTTTTTTAAAGTTCACCTTTAATATAAATTTAGAATTATTTATTGTTTCAATACGGCATCCTCCATGATTAATTCATAGACGTAACCATAGCCAAAATCTTTATTTGTAGTAATAACACCTTCTATAGTTACAATATCCCCAACCTTAACCTCAGAAGTTAGAGTTGCAGTTAAATCAAACTTATCATTGTATTCTGTGCCATCTTGTATATGTATCCAGTTTTTATTTAAAATTGCTGGATTATACTTAGTTACTTGCCCTTTAAGAGTTACTTTTTTGCCTTTAAAAGCGTTTAAATCTTTATATAATTGGGCAATGGTAATGGCATTTTTAAGAGGCTCTATGTTTACTTCTTTTTTTTCAATCATAGGTTTTGCTGCTTGATTTGTAACAGCAACACTATTAGATGTATTGTTAAGTGCAGCTGGAGTAGACATATTTGGATATGTACTTAATTTATCAATAAAGTAAACAGTTTCAAAGGTTTTGTTTAGCTCTTTACTATTAAAATTAGACATTTCCATTCCTTTTTTGAAATAATAGGTTTGCCCAATTTCAGCTTGTATTGAAGGAGCAGCAAGCCATATTTCTTTTCCGTCTTCTTCTAATACTCTTAAGTATGTATACTCACTAACTTGCAAAACTTCTTGTGCAATAGCTTTATGGATACTATTTGGATTTTGAACTTGTGACTCTTTTTTATTGGATTGACAGGCTGATAAAAAAACAAACAGCGTGAGTAAACTAATAACTTTTCTCATAATGTATTCATTAAATTAATACTAGATACGACGCAAATATCAGTAAGATTAGCCGTAAATACCATGATTTTTATCATAAACTAAGTGAATATAAATAAATAATTTTGAACAAAATGAAAATCACTAACTTGATAGATAAATTCACAGGACAATGAAAAAGCTTATATCCCTAATTATTTCCTCAAAGACAACGCTGGTGTTATTAATTGTTTTTACAATTGCGATAGCAACGGCTACTTTTATAGAAGATAAATACGATACAATTACAGCCAAAATGCTTGTTTACAATGCAAAATGGTTTGAGTTTATAATGCTGCTATTGGTTGTTAATTTTATAGGAAGTATAAAACGATACCATTTATATAGAATGGAGAAATTGCCAGGGCTTTTATTTCACGGGGCTTTTATTATTATAATTATTGGTGCTGGTATTACAAGATATGTAGGTTTTGAGGGAAGTATGCATATACGTCAGGGAGAATCTTCTAATATTATGCTTAGTTCAGAACCGTATTTACAAATTGAGGCCAAAGATGCTAATTTAAATTATAAAGTTGAACGACCATTGCTTTTTGGCGCAGTCACAGATAATTCATTTAATGTTCGCATAGATACTAAAGATAATGGGTCAATTGATATTGATTATAAAGATTATATAAAAAACGCAGCTGAGGTTTATGAAGAAGGTAAAGCTGGTGGGATTAATATTGTAGAGTTAACAATAGGAGTAGATGGGCATAAAGATGTGCTACTTATAAAAGATGGAGATTTAAAAGTAAGTCATGGGTTTTTTATGGCCTATAATAATAATGAAAGAGATGATGCTTTAAAACTCATTAGTAAAGACGGGAAATTGTTTATCAGTTATCCAACGGTTATTAAAACTACCAAAATGCCTGAAATGGTTACAGGTGAAATAGCTAAAGAATCATTAACTGAGATTCAACCAAAACATTTATACGAACCTGAAGGTGCTGGTTTATCATTTGTTTTAACTAGAGTCTATAAAAGTGCAATAGTAAAATATGTTCCAGGGACTGAAGAAACAAACGGACCAGATGTATTATTGTTAGATGTTACCTTTAATGGGAAAAAACAAGAGGCGCCTATATTGGGTGGAATGGGATATGTAGATAATTTCCAAAAAGTGAACCTTGACGGAATAGATTTACAAATTGCTTATGGAATGAAAAGTATTGAACTTCCGTTTTCAATTTATTTAAACAAGTTCATTTTAGAAAGATATGCAGGTTCCGAAAGTCCTTCATCATATGCTAGCGAGGTTAATTTAATAGACAAAAATGTAGGACTTAGTGAGAATCATAGAATCTTCATGAATAATGTTTTAGATTACAAAGGATATCGGTTTTTCCAATCTTCATACGATCAAGACGAGAAAGGGACTATATTATCTGTAAATCACGATTTTTACGGTACTTGGACATCTTACTTTGGTTATTTTCTCTTGGGCTTAGGCTTTGTGCTTACGCTATTTAATAAAAATTCAAGATATCGAGATTTAATACATAAAATTAGACATACAAGGGAAAAAAGAAAGGGAGTAATTGCTATGCTCGTTTTTGTCTTACTATTTGTGGGTGCAGCAAATTCACAAAATCAAGAAACAAATCATGTCCATTCTGTTAACCCTAATTCTGTGAGTGCAGAACATGCTAAGAAATTTGGGCAGTTGTTAGTACAAAACTACGACGGAAGGTTTATTCCTATTAATACTCTTGCTTATGATGTCATGCACAAAATATCGAAAAAAGATGTGTTTGATATCTCAGGAAAAGGGAAAATGGACGCAATGCAGGTATTTATGGATATGCCCATAAATGGGGAATTCTGGAAACAACAAAAAATAATTTATGTTCGAGAAAAAGCAGTTATGAACCTCATTGGGTTAAATGGTAAGTACACAGCATTTAATGATTTTTTCGACCAAGATGGAGCGTATAAACTTAAAACTGTGGCTGAAACTGCTTTTAGGAAAAAGCAGTCTGAACAAAATACTTTTGATAAAGAAATTATTAAAATAAATGAACGGGTTGAGATTTTTATGTTGGGATATCAAGGAAAACTCCTCAAGATTTTTCCATTTCAAAATTCGCCAAATAATGAGTGGATTAATTGGAGCGACCCATTAGCAAGTACTCCATTAACTGGTCCTATTAAAGTTTTGAATGATGATTTGCAATTAGAAGAATTCAATTATAATAATTTGCTGAGGTTATATTTAACAGAAGTATTTAACGCAACCAATACCGGGAATTATTTTAGAGCAAGTAAGATATTAGGTTATATTGATAATATTCAAAGACAAAGTTCTGCTGCAGAATTATTGCCGTCTAAATCAAAAGTTAGTAAGGAAATAGAATATAATAAAGCAAAAATATTTATCAACTTAAAGAACATCTATGCCTTACTTAGTATTATACTACTAGTACTTACTTTTATAGATAATTTAAAATCTAAAAAGAATAAAATACTACGTTTTGCTTTAAACTTCTTTATAGCAATATTAGCCATAGCCTTTGTATATCACACCTACGGGATGGCTTTAAGATGGTATTTATCAGGACATGCGCCTTGGAGTAACGGTTATGAGGCATTAATACTGGTTTCTTGGGCAAGTTTGTTAGCAGGATTTAGTTTTATAAGGTATTCTAAAATCACTTTAGCAGCAACAGCGTTATTAGCATTTTTCACACTAATGACAGCTAGTCATAGTAGTTATGACCCTCAATTAACAAATTTGCAACCAGTGTTAAAATCATATTGGCTAATCATTCATGTTGCTACATTAACTATTAGCTACGGTTTCTTGGGTTTAGGTTTTGTTTTAGGCTTAATGAATATTGGCTTGTATTTAATTAAAAACACAAAGAATACTAAACGCATTGATTTAATTATAAAAGAGCTAACTCATGTTAATGAAATGAATTTAACAATTGGCTTGTTTTTAGCTACTGTTGGAACTTTTCTAGGAGGTATATGGGCCAATGAATCTTGGGGTAGATATTGGGGTTGGGATGCTAAAGAAACATGGGCATTAATTATAGTATTAGTTTATACCATTGTTTTGCATTTTAGACTAGTCCCAAAAATGAAAAGTTTATATATTTTTAATATAGGTGCAATTGTTGGTTTTGCAAGTGTGCTTATGACCTTTTTTGGAGTAAATTATTACTTCACTAAAGGGTTGCATAGCTATGCAAGTGGAGAAACTCCTGTTTTTCCAATTTGGGCATGGATAACTATATTGTCCCTATTGGCTTTAATTATAGCAGCAGGATTAAAAAACAGATATATAAATAACAAAAATTCTAATCACGTTTAAATAGATAATATTTTGTCCTTGATTGTTAGTTTATACCAGTGTTGATTTACACATAATTAGCACTGGTGTAATTTTAGCTGTGAATTTTCATCTAAAATGGCCTTTTAAAATTTAATTCTAAAAATAATTTTAAAAGCTGACTAAAATCATAATTTTTCTGATTAATGTGGTGCATATTTGCATAGATTATTGTTAATAAAAAAATGGTTGTTTATAATGAATTTTTAATATCCAATCTTTTTAGAGTTTCTAAACATAAAATTTATAAATCATGAAAAAAAACAAATTTTTATTACAGTTATTAAGCATAGGTGTTTTTATTATGCTTTACTCTTTTACAACTATTACACAAGAAAAATGGGTTGTCCCTGAAGAGTATAAAACAAAAGCAAACCCTACTAATGCAGATGACGGTGAAAATAAAGCAATTGGAAAATCTTTATATTCTAAACATTGTAAATCCTGTCATGGTAAAGAAGGATACGGAGATGGCCCAAAAGCTGAAGAGCAAGAAGGCGATTTAGGTGATTTTTCTACTGAAGAATTTCAGGCTCAAACAGATGGCGAGTTATTTTACAAAATCAAAAAAGGTAGAGATGATATGCCAAAATTTGAGAAAAAAATCACTGATGATGAAGACATTTGGTTAGTAGTAAACTACATTAGAACCCTAGCAGAATAGTCTTGATTTAATACAAATATAGGGTTCGATTAAATAACACCCATTATATTTATGCGAGAAATGTAATGGGTGTTTTCTTTTTATAACATATTAACTTTCAAATGTTTTAAAATCACCCATTTTAAAGCATATCTATTCTTATCAAGCATTTAATAGTTCGTTTTTTTATAATACAGATTGACTTTTAAGGCAATTAATTGTTTATAACTTTCCCTTTTTAAAGACATAATTATTCTTAATTTTAGGGTTCTTAATTTTTATATTAAAATCCTTTTATGTACCTAATTTTTGATACTGAAACTACAGGTTTACCTAAACGTTGGAATGCTCCAATTAGCGATACAGATAATTGGCCACGTTGCATTCAAATTGCATGGCAATTGCACGATATTATGGGAAACTGTATTGAGCATGAAGATTATTTAGTACAACCAGAAGGATTTAATATACCATATGATGCCGAGAAAATTCATGGCATTTCTACTGAGTTAGCTCAGGAACAAGGCATCCATTTACGTGAAGTTTTAGAAAAATTTAATGAAGCTTTAAGGAAAGCAAAATTTGTGGTAGGACAAAATGTAAAATTCGATCTTAACATAATGGGCTGTGAATTTTTCAGGTTAGAGATAGCAAACAAACTTCAAGAGCTTCCAGTATTGGATACCTGTACAGAACATACGGCGTCATTATGTAAACTTCCAGGCGGACGTTATGGCAAGTTTAAATTACCTACACTTACAGAGTTACATCAATATTTATTTAACGCACCTTTTAACGAAGCTCATAATGCTACAGCAGATGTTGAGGCAACTACACGTTGCTTTTTAGAGTTAATCCGTAGAGAAGAATTTACCAAAGAACAACTTGATGTTCAACCTGATTATTTTAAAACGTTTTCTGAAAAGCATCCTAATGAAATTCAGCTCATAGGATTAAAACATATTAATCTTAAACAAGCTTCAGCAAAAATAAATGAGCATTTAGAACAAGAGCAAACTATAGATGCTGTTATTCCAGATGGAACTGAGATTGTTGAGCAGTTAAAGAATGTCGATTTTGTGCAACTGCATAATCATTCACAATTCTCTATTTTACAATCTACCATTAGTGTTAAGAATTTGGTTGCCGCAGCTGCAAAGGAAAATATGCCAGCAGTAGCACTAACCGATCATGCAAATATGATGGGTGCTTTTCATTTTGTAAAAGAGATAAAGAATCACAATAAAGCAGTTAGAGCTCGAAATGTCGAAGCCTTAGAAAAGGGAGAAGAAGCCATAGCAAAAGAAATTAAACCTATATTAGGTTGTGAGTTTTTTGTTTGTGAAGACCATACAAATAAATCTCAGAAAGATTATGGCTATCAAATTGTGATGCTTGCCAAGAACAAAAAGGGGTATCAGAATTTGGCTAAAATGTCCTCTATTGCTTATACTCAAGGGTTTTACTATGTGCCTAGAATTGACAAAAAAGTTGTTGAACAATATAAAGAAGATATTATGGTGCTTACGGGGAATTTATATGGTGAAGTCCCAAGTAAAATTTTAAATGTAGGTGAAAGACAAGCCGAAGAGGCATTGCTTTGGTGGAAAGCACAGTTTGGAGATGATTTGTACGTTGAAATTATGCAACATCATCAAGAGGATGAAAAACGTGCCAATCAAGTTTTGAAAGCTATGGCCAAAAAGCATGATGTGAAATTGGTAGCAACCAATAACACCTATTACGCTAAACAAGAAGATGCCAATGCTCACGATATTTTATTGTGTGTAAAAGATGGTGAAAAGCAAGCCACACCTATTGGTCGAGGGAGAGGATATCGTTTCGGATTACCAAATCAGGAGTACTATTTTAAGTCTTCTGAAGAAATGAAGAGTCTATTCAAAGATATTCCAGAGGCCATTAGTAATATTCAAGAAGTTGTAGATAAAATCGAAGCTTTTGAATTAGCTAGAGACGTATTACTTCCAAAATTTGATATTCCTGAAACCTTTGAAAATGAGGATGATTATTTACGTCACTTAACTTATGAAGGTGCTAAAAAACGATATGGCGAGATTACTCCAGAGATTAAAGAACGCATAGATTTTGAACTTAATGTTGTTAAAAACACAGGATATCCAGGATACTTTTTGATTGTTGAAGATTTTATTCGTGAAGCACGAAATATGGATGTTTCTGTTGGGCCAGGACGTGGCTCGGCAGCAGGATCAGTAGTTGCTTATTGTTTGTGGATTACCAATATAGACCCTATAAAATACGACTTGCTTTTTGAGCGTTTCTTAAATCCAGACCGTGTGAGTATGCCCGATATTGATATTGATTTTGATGATGAAGGTCGGAGTCGTGTCATGGATTATGTAATTAATAAATATGGGAGTAGCCAAGTAGCACAAATTATTACTTACGGAACCATGGCCGCAAAATCATCCATAAGAGATACGGCTCGTGTGTTAGATTTACCATTACATGACGCCGATAGAATAGCAAAGCTTATTCCAACAATGTCCAAACTAAATACCATTTTTGGAGTTGATGAAAAAGTTCTAAAAAGTAAGTTTAGAGCGGATGATATGGATAAGATCAATCAGCTTTTAAATATTTCAGAAGGTGAAGATCTTGAGGCAGAAACCATTAATCTTGCGAAAACTTTAGAGGGTTCTGTTCGTAATACAGGAATTCATGCGTGTGGTGTTATTATTACGCCTGATGATATTACAAATTTTGTTCCTGTGGCGACTGCAAAAGATTCAGATTTGTATGTTACGCAATTTGACAATTCGGTTGTTGAAGATGCAGGCTTACTTAAAATGGATTTCTTAGGATTAAAAACCTTGACCCTAATTAAAGACACCGTAAAAATTGTAAAAGCGAAGCATGGTATTGAACTCGATCCTGATAATTTCCCTTTAGATGATGAAGAGACGTATGCCCTGTTTCAAAAAGGTGAAACAGTAGGCATTTTTCAGTACGAATCTCCGGGAATGCAAAAGCATTTAAAAGATTTAAAACCTTCTGTTTTTGACGATCTCATTGCAATGAACGCTTTATATAGACCAGGACCAATGGAATATATTCCGAGTTTTATTAGACGTAAACATGGTGACGAAGAGATAGCATACGATCTTCCTGAAATGGAAGAATATCTTAAAGAAACCTATGGCATAACAGTCTATCAAGAACAGGTAATGTTATTATCTCAAAAATTGGCCGATTTCACTAAAGGTGAAGCCGATGTGTTGCGTAAGGCAATGGGTAAAAAGCAGCGCGCTGTTTTGGATAAGATGAAGCCAAAATTCATTCAGCAAGCTGCCGCCAAAGGGATGGACAAAGAAAAGCTTGAAAAAATATGGAAGGACTGGGAAGCTTTTGCGAGTTATGCGTTTAATAAATCACATTCTACTTGTTATGCTTGGATAGCTTATCAAACAGCGTATTTAAAAGCACATTATCCAGCAGAATATATGGCAGCTGTATTGTCCAATAATATGAATGATATCAAATCGATTACCTTTTTTATGGAAGAGTGTAAGCGTATGAAATTAAACGTACTTGGACCAGATGTAAACGAATCGTATTATAAATTCTCGGTAAATAAAAATAATGCTGTACGCTTTGGGATGGGAGCTATAAAAGGGGTTGGTCATGGCGCTGTTAAAACAATTGTAGAAAACAGAAAAAAGGATGGAAATTACAAGTCTATTTTCGATTTAGCAAAGCGTATAGATTTACGTGCAGCTAATAAAAAAGCTTTTGAAAATTTGGCTAATGCTGGTGGATTTGACTGCTTTAAATTGACACATCGTGCACAGTATTTTCACGATACAGGAGATGGTATTACATTTTTAGAGAAAACCATAAAATTTGCGAACAAGTATCAAGAAAATGAAAATTCGGCTCAAGTGAGTTTATTTGGAGATGCTAGTGATATTCAAATTCCAGAACCAGAAGTGCCTCCATGTGAAGAATGGGGAACCATGGAGAAATTGGCTAAAGAAAAAGAAGTTGTTGGAATTTACATTTCGGGACATCCACTAGATGATTTTAAAATTGAAATGAATACCTTTTGTAATGCAACAATTTCCTTGTTCAATGATTTAGAAAACTTCATAAATAGAGAACTTACGTTTGGAGGTGTGGTTACTGATGTGCAACATAGAATTAGCAAGCAAGGTAAAGGTTGGGCTTTATTTACTATTGAAGATTATGTGGATTCGCACGAGTTTAGAATTTTTGGAGAAGAGTATCTTAAGTTTAGACATTTTTTAATGATAAGTAATTTTGTGTATGTGCGCGCTTTTGTAAAGGAAGGTTGGACAAATAGAGAGACGGGTAAAAAAGGCGATCCTCGCATTCAATTTAACAGCTTTCAATTACTCCACGATGTAATGGATACGTATGCTAAAAAACTTTCCATTCAGCTTAATATTGAAGATTTAAAAGAAGATAAAATAACAAGTATTAAGAAATTACTACACTTGCATAAAGGTAATAATCTACTCAATTTTGTAATATATGATACTGAAGAACAGATAAAATTGAATATGTCTAGCCGAAAACAAAAAGTAAAAATATCACAAGAATTGCTTGATGAATTGGCTGAAGAAGCTATACATTATAAGTTGAATTGAATAAGATGAAAATATGAGAATCCAGCGCAAAGGATTGCGCAATTGTTGGAGCTCTTTTGTGTTGTCATTCTGAGTTTGATCAAGAATATTTAGCATAACAAAAAGCGACTTGCAAAAGCCTGATAATTTTACAAAGTAAAGTTATGCGCCCAAATAGGTATAACAGCAATCAATTTGTAAATAAGCAAAACAAATAGTTCTGGTGTAAGTTTTGGTAAAAAAATTGACTAATTTCGCATATAAATTAGAAATAAAACATATTAAATTAAAATATTATGGCATTAGAAATAACAGATGCAACGTTTGAAGAAACAGTATTAAAAAGTGATAAGCCTGTAATGGTAGATTTTTGGGCTGCTTGGTGTGGACCCTGTAGAATGGTTGGACCAGTTATAGAAGAAATAAGCACAGAATACGCAGGTAAAGCTGTTGTTGGAAAGGTAGATGTTGATGCTAATCAGGAATTCGCTGCAAAATATGGTGTGCGTAACATACCTACTGTTTTGGTATTTCAAAATGGTGAAGTTGTTGGAAGACAAGTTGGTGTATCTCCAAAGAATGTTTATTCAGAGGCATTAGACTCACTATTGTAACAATTATTGTAAAAGAAAACATAAAAGGTTTGCCTAATAAGCAAACCTTTTTTAGTTTAGAATATTATTTATTCTTCCTTAGGGAGAAATGTCTGAAAGACAAAGAGGGATGAATTTACAACACGAAGTAAATAAAACATCAGGTTTTAAAAACCTCGAACTTCTTGCCAAACAAGTAGTGGAAGGGTTTATTGCAGGCATGCATAAAAGTCCGTTTCATGGGTTTTCGGCAGAATTTGCTGAGCATAAAATGTATAACCAAGGCGAAAGCACACGACATATTGATTGGAAATTATTTGCCAAAACGGATAAGTTGTTTACAAAACGGTATGATGAAGAAACCAATTTACGATGCCATATTATTATAGATAATAGTAGCTCTATGCACTATCCACAGATTAACGAATTATCCATAGATTCCTTAAATAAAATAGGCTTTTCAGCCTTGGCAGCTGCTTCGTTAATGCATATACTAAAAAAACAACGCGATGCGGTTGGCTTAAGTATTTATAGTAACACTTACGATTATTATGCGCCAGAAAAAGGAAGTGAGCGCCACCATAGTATGTTGTTGAATCAGTTGGAGAATATGGCTATAACTAAACCTCAAAATATTACAACAAACACCTATGAATATTTACATCAAATAGCTGAAAAGATGCACAGACGCTCTATGATATTTTTGTTTACAGATATGTTTCAATCAGATATTGATGATGATAAACTTTTTGATGCGTTACGACATTTAAAATACAATAAGCATGATGTTATTTTATTTCATGTTTTTGATAAAGAAAAAGAACTCTCCTTTGATTTTGACAATAAACCAAAACGATTTGTAGATGTTGAAACAGGAGAACAAATAGACCTTTATGCAGAGAATATTAAAGACAATTATAAAAAAGCTGTAGCCGTCTATTTTAATAATATAAAGCTAAAATGTGGGCAATACCAAATTAAGTATGTGGAAGCCAATGTAAATGAAAATTTCAATACAATTTTAACCACTTATATGCTAGAACGACAAAAATTTGTTTAGGTTTTGTTTTTGATGAAAAAATGCATAAAAACATTTGTGTTATAAAAAATGGAGTGTATATTTGCAACCGCAATTATGCAACGGTTTGGTAGTTCAGCTGGTTAGAATACCTGCCTGTCACGCAGGGGGTCGCGGGTTCGAGTCCCGTCCAGACCGCAACAAATTCTCAAGAAAGTGAGAATCTCTTTCAAACTAGAGAGTGTAAAGAAGTTGTGTTGTGCCACATATAGTGGCAAGTAGTCTTAATTAGACTAATGAGAAGCTTTTCCTAATTGGAAGGGCTTTTTTTGTTTCATAGAAGATTATAATTAACTTTTGAATAGATTCTTTAAATAAACTTTCAATATTCAAATTATCTTAAAACAAATTTTTTTAGTAAATTGGGAGTCAAATTGTTAGAGGAATTCTTATATTTATTCTAACCAACTAACGAAACACTAAAATGAAAAAATTTCAGCAGTATTTTATTGCCCTTTTTCTAGTATCACTTTTTTTTAATTGCACTCAACAAAAACCTGCTGAAACTAAAACTCCCGAAAAAGGTCGCGATATGTTTGGTCACTATATCCCAAGGGGATTAACAAAAACATCAGATGGTCTAACTCCAGGATATATAATGTTTACACCATCTAATTCTGCTTCTGTTTATCTTCTTAATCGTAATGGAGAAGTTGTTCATGAGTGGAAAGGGAACTATGGAACTCATAGCCCTTATTTAAATAATGATGGCTCGATTACACTTATGGCTTCCGATCCAGATTTTCCAGTATTTGCAGGTGGTGGAGAAGCAGGTAGATTACAAAAAATTAGTTGGGAAAGTAAAATATTATGGGATTTTGAATATGCTACTGAAGTGTACCACGCACATCATGATATTGCAGTAATGCCAAACGGGAATGTATTAGCGATTGCATGGGAAGCCAAATCAGTAGATGAGGTATTAAAGGCTGGAAGAAATCCAGAGCAAATACCTAAAGCTGGACTTTGGCCAGATAAAATAGTAGAGATTAAACAAGTTGATAAGACTCATGGGAAAGTGGTTTGGGAATGGCATTTTTGGGATCATTTAATACAAGATCATGATTCAAGCAAAGATAATTTTGGTGATGTGGGAGCACACCCAGAATTACTCGATATTAATAAAGGCAGGAAATTGCCAGAACCTATTTCTCAAGATAGTATGGATGTTTTACGCGCATCTAATACAGCCTTTGTTTGGAGAAATCAAACAGCCGACAATAGAGGCTCTGATTTTTATCATGTAAATGCAATTAATTACAATCCTGAATTAGATCAAATTGTATTTAGTTCACCAGTTTTAGATGAGATTTTTATTATTGATCATAGTACTACAAGTGAAGAATCTGCTAGTCATAGTGGTGGAAATATGGGCAAAGGAGGCGATTTATTATATCGTTGGGGAAATCCACAGAACTATCGCCAAGGTGATTCTACAAATCAGCAATCATTTGGGCAACACGATGTGCGTTGGATAGAAAAAGGGAAACCAGGTGCAGGGAATATTACTTTTTTTAACAATGATATCCCTTTTATACCAGATAGTCTGGATTATTCATCTGTTTATGAACTTAAGCCAATAAAAGATAAGGATGGAAATTATCTGATTATGGAAAATAATCGTTTCAGTCCTTCAGAGCCAAAGTGGACGTATATAGCGAAAGATACACTTTCATTTTATAGTGGTTTTATTTCAGGCGCACAACGTATGCAAAATGGCAATACGTTTATTAATGAAGGGGCAAAAGGACGCTTTTTTGAAGTTACTCCAGATGGAGAGATCGTTTGGGAGTATTTAAACCAATTTAGAGGAAACATTCACGAGCCTAATGGTAATCCGGCGAATCCAATGCCTATGACTTATATGCAGTTTCGATCTAACTTTATTCCTGCGGATCATCCTGGTTTAAAAGACAAAGAATTAATTCCTTTAGATCCTCAACCAAAAGCATTTAAGCTGCCACCTAAATCAGATAAAAAAGAAGAAAAGTAAAAAAGAGAAGTGAGAAGAAAATAAATAGATTTAATCTTAAAAACTCAAACTTTTATTGCCTTTGATAAATAAAAACTACTCTTGGGAAAATAATTGAATAGGCTAGTCCTAAAACATTTGTTTTGGGAACTTTGAAAATTTATTTTCAGCAATTAAAATATACTGACTAATATTAATAAAAACCTTAATCATGAAAATTCGTATTACCTTATTTTTTGCATCACTATTATTCATTTCTTATTCTTGTAAGAATGACAATGCAAAAGAATCAATTACAGAAGAAGTTGAAATTCGCCAGTGGAATCCTGAAGATACTAGACCACTTGCAGGTGTTACCGAAAAAAGGGGTTTAATATTAAAAAACGATATGGCTACACCTGGATATGTTTTGTTTTCTCCATCGTTTGGTACCGATACCTATTTGATGAACTTGGATGGAAAAATTGTCCATGACTGGCCTGGAGAATTAAATACGATGCTTAGTAGTTATCTTTTTGAAAATGGCCACATCCTTAGTCTTGAAAGAGATGAGGATTTTCCAACATTTGCCTTTGGTGGACAGGCAGGAAGAATACGAGAGTATGACTGGGACGGTAATTTACTTTGGGACTATAAATTGGCAAATGCAAATGAATTAATTCACCACGATATTGAAATCATGCCGAACGGAAACGTTCTTGCCATTAATTACGAAGTTAGAACTTCCGAAGAATCCATTGCTGCAGGAAGGGATCCTGAACGTGTCTTAAAAGGAGGACTCTGGATTGATAAAATTATTGAAATTAAACCTATTAGACCAAGTGGTGGAGAAATAGTATGGGAATGGGATATGTGGGACCACCTTGTTCAAGATTTTGATTCTACCAAAGCAAACTACGGAGTTGTAAAAGACCATCCACGAAAAATAAATATAAATATCCATAGTATTGAAGCTGAATCAGGACCACTAATGGATGAAGTGCAAATTGAAGAAATGAAAGCTATGGGTTTGATGACTTCTAATGCTAACGTTGATAATCAACGTTCCGATATTACACATGTTAATGCTGTTGCATATCATGCAGAATTGGACCAAATTGTTTTCAGTTGTCCAGGGTTCAGTGAAATTTATATTATAGACCATAGTATTTCAACAGAAGACGCCAAGGGCAGTGCAGGAGATTTACTATACAGATGGGGAAATCCGCAAAATTATGGTGCTGGTAATAAAGAAAATCAAAAGCTTTTTGGTCAGCATGATGTTAAATGGATCCCGAAAGGTTATCTTGGTGAGGATCATCTCATAGTTTATAATAACGACATTCACAATCCCGACAACAAATTACCTTCAGTGGGCGCAGCTTTAGCAAAGGCACAATCACCTGATCCTCATGTTTCAGTAGGTGATTTTGGGAACTATAGTTCGGTGATTGAGTGGTCTTTACCTGAAATTGTAGATGGCATTTATAAAGTATCAGAAGAAGGTGGTTTCGGACCAAGTGAGCCTTATTGGGAATATGTTGCCCCAGATAAATTTTCGTTTTATTCTCCGTTTGTTTCTGGAGCACAACGTTTAAAAAATGGAAACACGCTTATAACGGAAGGAGTTAGAGGTAGATTATTTGAAGTTACTACTGACAAGGAAATTTTATGGGAGTATTGGAATCCTTATAATAATGGATATACGTTGCCTGATGGTTCGCCCCCGCAACCAGTAGGTCCTTTTATTTATGCTCAATTTAGAAGCACACATTTTCCATTAGATTTCCCTGCTTTTGAAGGTAAAGATTTAAAACCAATGTCACCACAACCAGAACCATTTATATTTAAAATGCCACCACCTCCACCACCTGTGGAAAATGATAACGTTAATTAATATAATAAATAACTAAAAACTCAAGCATAATGTCAATTAAAATTATAGGAGCTGGTTTTCCAAGAACTGGCACAACAACACTTAAAAGATGTCTGGAAACACTCGGTCATTCTAAAGTGTATCACATGAAAGAACTCCTTGTCAATCCTACAATGCTTCACTATTGGAAAACATTAGACGAAACTGGAGATACAGATTGGGAAGGTTTGTATAGTAATTATGATGCAACTGTCGATTTCCCTGGATATCCATGGTATAAAGAGCACATGAAAAAATATCCTGACGCCAAGGTTATCCTTACAGTAAGAGATTTTGAAGGTTGGTATAAAAGTGTCGATAGAACCGTATTTAGAGCAGGACCACAAACACCTCTTGAAAAAATTAAAATGATTGGTAAATTATTATTTAATTCTCGTGCTCGGAATGTTGTAAAATGTATTAAATTTTTCAAAAAAACCTTTTTTGCTAATGAATTAAAAGGAAAATTTTTGGACAAAGAATTTGCTAAAAAAGTTTGGGAAGACCATATTGCAGAAGTAAAAGCCTTTGTCCCAGAAGATAAATTATTGGTGTATGATGTACGCGATGGTTGGGGGCCAATTTGTAAATTTTTAGGCGTGGAAGAACCAACTGAACCACTTCCTCATTTAAATAAAAAGGAGAATTTTAAAGAAATGCTTCCTCAACTTATGAAAGGGAATATGGGCGAATGATGAATACTGAAAGTTGGCAAGTTAAATTAGCGTTGTTATTGGTAAGTAGTTTGACTATTATGTCTATGATTACCATATCAGCTTCTCTTCCTGATATGACTAATGCTTTTTCCGATATTCCAAATGGGAAAAAATTAGTAAAACTCGTGTTATCTTTCCCTGGACTTTTTATAGCATTAAGTGCTATTCTAGCAGGTATGATTATAGATAAATTTGGAAGACTAAAATTATTAGGAATTTCATTATTACTTTATGCTGTTGGTGGTAGTTCAGGATATTGGTTAGATAATATTTATTTTATACTAGTAGGTAGGGCTTTGTTAGGAATAAGCGTTGGTATTTCAATGACGATAGTTACAACATTGATAGCCGATTATTATAAAGGACAATCAAGACAAAAATTTGCTGGTTTGCAAATTGCAGTAATGTCTTTGGGTGGTATTGTGTTTATTACACTTGGTGGAATATTGGCAGATATTAGTTGGAGAGTTCCTTTTTTACTTTACTTTTTTTCTATTCTAATTTTTCCATTTGCTTACTTGTTCTTAAAAGAACCAACGATTCCTTCAGAAATTAAAAGTGACAATAAATTAGTAAAGTCACCAGCGATTATATGGTTTGTGTTTATAAATGTAATGTTGATGTGGATTTTATTTTTTATAATTCCAGTTCAAATTCCTTTTCATTTAAAATCTATTGGAATTGAAAAAAATGCGCTTATCGGAATTGCTATTGCATCTAGCACTTTTTTCTCTGCTATTGGCGCAATTTCATATTCTAAAATAAAAAACAAGTTTGGGTTTAAACAAATATTCGGAATAGGATATTTTTTAATGGCGATTGCTTTTGTCTGTGTTTCTTATGGTAGCTCTTATACTATGGTTATGGCAGCAATGCTTCTTGCAGGTTTAGGAATGGGTTTAATGATTCCAAATGCTAACATTTGGGTTATGCAATTAGCACCACCTGAAATAAGAGGAAGAGAGATAGGTAGATTAACAACATTTTGGTTTATGGGACAATTTTTATCGCCAATAATCCTTCTTCCGTTTTTAGATGCTATGTCTCACTCACAGTTATTTTTTGTTCTAGCTTGTGTTTTATTAAGTTTGAGTATGCTTCAATTTATTTTTTATTTAGCGTCAAGTAAAACAAAAAAGGGTTGAGAGCTAACTTGGAATTCAGATTAATAAGAATCATTAAAGTTTTGTATTTTCGTTTTTTGATTGAAGAAAAGTGAATTTAGAAAACTTACATACAAGCACATTAGAAAAATTATTTGGGTCTATAGATTTAAGAATCATTAGGCAAGATGATGATGTTAGAATTGTTCAATTGAATGATGAAAACGGAATATCTAGAACTCTAGGAATTGTTAAATTTTTTAATATAGAAAATGATCTACTTGTAGAGGCACATGAAAAAATTCTAAAAGGAGGTTTACTAGGCAAAACACTTTTTGATTCCAATATTGATTTTGATAAAAAACTCATTGGGACGCTTCAAGTAAAATTGCCTCAATGGCTTAAGAATGATTTTAATACAGAACAAGATTCAGGTTTTGCTATCATTTCAAAAATATCAATATACAACGATCGTTTATCAAATGATAAATTATTATATTCAGAATTAATAGAAATCATTCCTCCCGAATTAACAGACGTATTTATTGATAAAACAAAACAATTAGAGAATATAAGCTTAAATGTACTTTCATTGTTTAAATCTGCAAATTTGGAAGTAATCAAGTTAGATAAAGAATTATGATTAGTTGTATTGTTATAGGAGCTGGCCCAGGTGGAATTGTAGCCACAAAAGAACTTCTTGAAAAAGGGTTTAAAGATGTTTTGTGTTTAGAACAGTCCGATAAGCTTGGTGGTGTTTTTGCAGACACTTATGACAATCTATTACTTACATCTTCGGTAACTTTTAGTATGTTTTCAGATTATTGGGTTGGCGATGGGAAGAGTAATGATTTTTGGACCAAGGATGAAGCAATAGAATATTGGAAAAACTATGCCAATAATTTTCAAGTCACAGAACATATTCGTTTCAATTCCAAAGTTGAAACCGTTTCTTCATTAGAAGATGATACTTGGCAAGTAAGTTTGGATTCTGGAGAAACATTTCAATGCAAACATCTAGTTTTAGCCATTGGGAATAATAATATTCCAAAGTTCCCAAATTGGCACAAAAAACTCACTAATATTCCTTATTCTCATTCTAGAGATTATAAAAATGCCAATGGTTTTGAAGATAAGCGTGTTCTAATAATTGGAGGAGGAGAGTCTGCCTCTGATGTTGCTTTTGAAATTTCTAAAGTGGCCAAAGAATGCTTGGTAAGTTTAAGAGAAACAACAGGTTGGATTGTTCCTAGAAAACGTGGCGAACATGCAGCAGATGTTTCAACTCACAGAGGAATTTGGGATTTGCCGCGAGAATATGGGAGACGTTTGAGTCCATTTGTGTTAAAATTAGAACGTGCTCGAAAAGACCCAGTTTTTGATGCACTTGCCGACCTAAACGAAAAAGTAAGCTCAAAAAACGGGATTTGGGGAATTTATGGCACAAAAACGCTTGCTTTACCAAAAGCAATAGCCAATCATGGATGCAAAGTAGTTGGTAATATTGTAAATGTAAAAGATGGTGGACAAATTCTTGAAACAGCTGATGGTGTTACTCTTGATAATATTGATTGTATAGTTTTTAGTACTGGTTACGTAAATAAAGTAGATTTTATGCCTGAAGAATTAAAGGAGTGCGATCCAAGAAGTATGTATAAACACATGTTTCTTCCTGATGTAGGAAATCGTCTTGCTTGGGTTGGTTGGGCACGTCCAGGATTTGGTAGTCAGTTTCCAATTATGGAAATGCAATCACGATATTGTGCGCTTATTTTTTCAGGGGAATTAAATTTACCTAGTTCAGAAGAGATGGTTAATGACACAAAAAGGGATCTTGAAGTTTATAAAGAACAATTTGAAGAAAACGCATTACGGATACGAAGTTTAGTAGATTATCATAAGTATATGAACGATTTAGCTAAAATTATGGACTGCTATCCTCCAATAGTTAAATATTTTTTCTTCAACCCTCAACTTTGGTTACACTTAATGTATGGTCCTACTCAAGCAACACAATTTAGATTACGAGGTCCAGGAAAAAAAGAAAAACTTTCTAAAGAAATTATTTATAAGTTACCAATAAGTACTTATAATCATATAGTTAAAGCAGGATTAAGAGGTAGGATTCGTTATGGGATTAAGGCATTATTACCAAAATAGGAGTCTTATTTTATTAAAGAGACTTATTTTAAAAAGAAAAGAACATTTTTTTGTTTTACAGAGCTCTGAAAATTCTTATGCACTATGTAACAAACGTTACTGACCAGTAACAATAATAGTTATAATATTGCATCTCGTAATTATTGAATTTTCATAAACAGTAATGACGGTTAATAGCGATTTGGCGTATATCTTTAAAGATATACGCCTTTTTTAATACTTGTTTTTCAAAAATTAGACAAAAAAGTAAGGGCTACTAGAAAAACTAGCAACCCTTTAATGATTATCCCTTTGAACTAAAATAGCTTTTTAAAGATACAAAAATAAATTTATAATAGTTACATACTTTTAAAATGAGCAAGGCTTAATGTTCATTATTTTTTTGATAATCTAAAAAAAAACAGTATGTTTGTCGATAATATTTACCGTTTGTCGATTGCGTAAGTTAATTTAAACAACTGAAGGATACCTTTTTATGAATTCCCCTAAGAATCATAACCTACTAATAGTTAGTCTAATAACTATATTATTTCTAATATCTTTTATTGGTAATGCACAAACAGCAGATTTCAAGGTTCAGCATATCCAAGATGATATTGAAGAGACTGGAGGAACAAATACAAACTTTACAGCAGTTAACTCACTAAATAGTACCGTTGAATTAGCAAATAATAACCGTAAAGTGCATGCTGGAGCTAATACAAATTCTGGGACATTAGATGGTGATGATATGTCTGGAGCAAGACAACTTACAGGTGTAAATACATTAACCTATTATCGGGAAGCTGCTTCTAAAAATAGAGATATGCGATTTAATACCTCACTTTGGGAATATATTGGACCAACTGGAGGAGGTAATGAATTTATTGTTAGAGGGAGGTATACCATTACTCTTAATGGTTCTACAAATAGTACAACACAAGCACTAACTGGTATAACGAATGCGGCTAAATGCATTCCATTTATAACAGGTATTATGAATGATGCTACAAAAGATGACGCTGATTCTACAACGGCTATCGCGTATTTAGAAAATGCAACGACTTTAAGGGTACAAAAAGGGTCTGATGATAATGATGTTATTATATACATTACTTTAGTTGAATTTACAGGCAATAATTGGACAGTTTTACATGGAGATTCTGGAAATTCGAATTCTGATACAGGAACAGTAACTTTAAGAAATGGATCTGATGGTACTGGAACAGCAACTAATGTTTCTTCTTGGAACGAAGCTGCTATCTTTAGTCATTTTAGAGGAGATAATCAGGATAGTGGTGATAATGATGCTATTGCCGATTTATGGCCAGTCATTAAACCTGGGTCAAATAATCAAACTGTAGATTGGACATTTCATAGCAACCATGATTCTGATGGACAAAATAGACATTTTGTTCATGTTTTAATTAATACAGGATTAAACGTTACTCGTTTTCAAAACACTTCAAAAAATTCAGGTGAAACAGCAATAGATATTACAACGGCAGGATTATCAGATGTAAATCAAGCACTTATTGTAGGGTCTTCTACTTCTAGTGGAATGGTACAGCTTATGGTAGAGGATGGCGGAATTACTATTTAAAATCTGTAACGCAAGCAGCTCATTGGGCACATAGAAGTAATAATACATTGTCTCATGAAATACAAATAGTTGATTTAAGTGGACTTCAAACATCTTATTCTGGAACAGAAATAAATGTAAAAGGAAATGGAACAAATATACCAGATGGGAATACAGCTATTCAATTAACTGATTATACAGACTTTGGAGAATTGGAAACAACAGGAGCCGTATCATTAGCTCATACTTTTACCATTGAAAATTTAGGAAGTTTGGATTTGACTTTAGATGATCCAAGTCCATATATTACCATAACAGGAGCAACGGCAGATTTTACTTTAACCGCTAACCCAATAACACCAATATCTGCAGGAGGAAGCACAACATTTACAATTACATACGACCCTACAACATCAGGAACACATTTAGCGACAGTATCTATTGCCAATAACGATACTGATGAGGACCCTTACACATTTCTTATACAAGGTAAAGGAACGGTTTGTGTTTCAAATGGAAGTTTGGATTATGACACAAGTATTACATATGTGTCATTTAACACCATAAGTAATGCAGATAATGAAATCCCCAAAGACAAAGCTTACGAAGATTTTACATCAATATCTACCAATGTTTACAAAAATTCGACACATAATTTAATAGTAAATGTAAACACTGATGGGAACTTTACAGTATATACTAATGTTTGGATAGATTGGAATAACGATGGCGATTTTGATGATGCTGGAGAGGAATATGATATGGGTTATGCAACTAATGTTGTAGATGGTCCAACATCAAATTCTCCTTTGGCAATTACTGTTCCGATATCAGCTAATATTGGTTCAACTACTATGCGAGTTGCTACAAAATGGCAAGATTACCCATCAAGTTGCGATACTGGTTTTGATGGTGAGGTAGAAGATTATTCTGTTAATATTATAGATTATTTAATTGATTTTAATGGAACTGATGAGTACATAGATTTTGGAGATAATTTAGATCTCTCAGGTTCTTTTTCTTTAGAATCTTGGATTTTTCAAGAAAGTACTATGGCAAATGGGACTATTATTTCTAAAGGAAATATTGATCTTACTTTAAAATCAGGATATCATCTTGCTTTAATTAATAATTACCCTAATTTAGTTTGGTATGATAATTCCAATAATGAGGTATTAAATATTACATCTCCATATACTATACCAAATAATGAATGGCATCATATTTCAGCAACTTATGATGGTACAACAGCAAAATTGTTTATTGATGGGATTGAGGTAATTTCAGGATCTCCATCTGCAGGAACTATAGGTAATTCACAAAATTTTAAAATTGGAGCAGATACTGCAAATTATGCTACAACACCACTTAGCATTAATTTCTTTGATGGGGCTATACAAGAGACCCGAATTTGGGATGTTGCCCTAAGTCAAGATCAAATAAAGGAAATGATGAACCAGCAAATTGAGCAAAATGGTACAGCCGTTAGAGGATTAATAGTTCCCTTAAATATTTCTGGAGGATTATTGTGGAGTAATTTACTTGGGTATTATCCACTAGATTCTAACACCGCTTTTGATAGTTCAAGTTATGCTATAGACGGAACACCAATCGATATTACTTCTTCACAATCGGTCACAGCACCAATACCTTATGAAACAGATGGCGACAGTAGTTGGGACACTAGTACAACCTGGTTAAATAATACCGATGTTTACATTCCTAATACCATAGGAATAGATGGTATTACATCAATAGATTGGAATATCGTGGATTTAACAAACGATATTACTTCAGGGAATAGAGATATTACTTTACTAGGGTTAGTTTCAACAGTTGGCACATTAACTATTGATGGTACAATTAATATAAATAATGGAACAGGGACAGGACAAAGTTTAGCTATTAATAGTTACTTAGAATTAGATGGTGTCATAAACTTAGATGGCGAATCGCAATTAATTCAACCTGAAGGGAGTATTATAGATGCGGATAGTGGAGGTTATATTGAAAGAGACCAACAAGGGACAGCAAATAGTTTTAATTATAATTATTGGTCATCTTCGGTTGGGTTAATAGGAGGTAATACAAACACCAAAGGAACAGGAGTAAATGGCACAAATTCTAATTATTCTATTTCAGGAGTTTTATATGATGGAACTAATCCTGCTTTGTATCAACCAATCACTTTTAATTCATCTTATACAGCAGCCGATTCTAATACACCAAATACGCCTAGAACCATAAGTTCCTATTGGTTATACACCTTTTATGGCGCTGATGATGACTATAATGCTTGGACATCAATAAATGAAAATTCATCTTTACTTCCTGGAGAAGGTTATACAATGAAAGGTACTTCGGGAGCGGCTAATATTCTTACCGATTTTCAAAATTATGTTTTTAAAGGAATGCCTAATAATGGAGATATCACTTTAGCACTCGACAAATCGTCAGGAGAGGTAGATAGATTAATTGGAAATCCTTATCCATCTGCCATTGACGCCACAGAGTTTATTTTGGATAATCTTAGTATTGCAGATGGAGGGAACAATGTTAATGGTACAATTTTCAATGGAGCCCTATACTTTTGGGATCATTTTGGAGAAGAAAACTCTCATAGTACAAGTAACTTTGTTGGAGGTTATGCAACACGTAACTTAACAGGTGGAGCGGTAGCAATTTCTAATGACGCCCTTGTAAACGCAAATGGAGCAACGGGTACTAAGATTCCAGGACAGTTTATTCCAGTTAATCAAGGCTTTTTTGTATCTACTGTTTTAGATGGTTTTAATAATGACAATGGTACTCCAATATTAACT
>Ga0114934_10000145_pt1 | contig 41880 bp, 35 predicted proteins | sample 4SBtaG_2_FD_99695 | JGI IMG/M metagenome (GOLD analysis project Ga0114934, IMG submission 99695) | Deep subsurface microbial communities from Kolumbo volcano to uncover new lineages of life (NeLLi) - 4SBTROV10_white metaG | ecosystem: Environmental > Aquatic > Marine > Volcanic ...
CCGATACCCCGATTCATTCCGGTTCAATTCCCGAGCCGACCCGCCCCTTTGGCCATCATCCCCCCGAAGCGCCATAATGGGTCGTAGTCACTGCCACATTGTCTACTTCGACTTCCAAAATAGCAGATTTTTAGGGGATCAACATTGGAATTGACAACTTTCAGATCGTTTAGTACATTCCAATAGGATCAAAAAGGGCGTTTATTTTTCCTATTCACTGAATCCGAAATTGATTTTGTTGATGCCACTTATAAAAAGCTACGCAAGCGAAAGGCAAAAACCTTAAGAGAAGACTTTTGTGGCACTACCAACACTTCATGTGAATGGGTTAGACGTCGTAAAACAAATACCGCTATTTCCATTGATCTTGATGAAGAAGTGCTTGAGTGGGGTAAAAAACATAAAATTTCAACCTTAAAACCGGAACAAGCAAAACGCCTTACTGTAGTTAATGATAATGTCATAACTGTAAAAACAGAACCGGTTGATATTGTTCTGGCAATGAACTTCAGCTACTGGTTACTACTGGAACGAAAGTTAACCATCGATTATTTCAAAAGCGTTTATAATGCGCTGGTTGATGACGGGATATTCTTTCTTGATGCGTACGGTGGCTATGAAGCGTTTCAGGAACTAAAAGAAAAAACCAAGCATAAGGACTTCACTTATATCTGGGATCAAAGTCGCTATAACCCGATTAATGGTATTGCCAAAAACCATATTCACTTCAAATTTAAAGACGGTTCGAAAATGATGAACGCTTTCAGTTATGAATGGCGCGTCTGGACCATGCCGGAAATAATAAACATGTTAGAAGAAGCCGGATTTAAACCGACTGTTTACTGGGAACAGGCCGATGAAGAAGGTGAAGGTAACGGTATCTTTATTCCTGAGACCGAAGGCGATGCCGATGCCGGCTGGATAGCTTACGTTGTTGCTGAGAAGTAGATCTATTTACTACGGATCTTTACGTTTTTTTTCTTTGGTAAGTCCTGTTCTTCTTTCCAACTAATACGAACATCAATCCGATTACTGTCTTCGTCCTGACTGGCGGATATTTTTAATCGAAGAAGACCATTGGGTTCCATCACCATTGAGTCATCTTCGTCTTCAAGAACAACCTTGCCATCCGCAAGACCTTTAGTTAATGCTTTTAATAAATTCTCTATTGAATCTCTCGACTGTAAAGATTCATGTCTGAAACGGTTGCTTCGCTTCATGATTCATCATCCTCTTTTCTAATTTAAATAATTCTTTCAGGGTTTTCTTGGGTTCGAATACTTTAATAAACGGATAATCGCTGGAGACGCCCAATACTCGACCTTCCGGTTCTATAATGGTAACTGAAGCACCGTGTCCCGGTACCCCTTCTTTTTTTCGAGTATGTTTATCAAGGCTGGTATCGCATTCAAAATTCAGTACCGATTGACGCAAAGCGATACGCTGACCATGATATAAATTACGATGGCCATGTATAATTGCACTTATGCCTGCATGAGTTAAATAACGTGCACCTTTTTTTGTAAACGGATGGTCAACATTGCGATACTTTGTGCGAATCGTGTTGCATAAGGAGCCATAGTAAAATTCAAACGGACTATCAAACAGTGCGCGTCGAAAAATCCGGTTAAGTTCTTTAACACCTTCTTTGTGCAATAATCTGGCAATGTCGTTATCAAAACCAGCATGAATAAACATAAAGGAACCGCTGCGATAACTAAGTCGCATGTATTTATAAAACCAATAAAACTCGGCGCCTGGAATTAAAAACAACTGCTTCCATTTTTCGACTGCAGCATAAACATGGCGCAATGATAAACCTGATTTTTCACAGGCTTCTTCAAAACGATCATACTTCTTATGAATTCGCTCAAGCTCACGTTTAATCTGCGAATGCGATAATTTATCGGATGCTTCCTGCGGAAATTCTTCAAACCATGTTTTTGCCGGATAAAGTAGCTGTCGACATTCTTTTTTACCCGGTATTCCTTTTAATCCTTTCCCGTCTTTTAAATAGTCAACCCACACTTCCTTTAATAAAGGAATGATCTTTTCGCCCGTACGTATAAAAAAATGTTCATTCAACACATCTCTTTTGCGTCCAACGGAAACCATGCCAAACAAGACTCGCACATCATGATTACCAGCCAAGACCCTTACACGTGCACCCTGTTTTTTTAAATGATGTACTGTTCTTAATAAACCAAGACTGGTTGGACCTTTATCAAAGCAATCTCCACCGATAATAAAATTTGCAGCTTTACCCGTTTCAGTTATGACAAAGTCATTAGGGGCTTTTCCTTTTTTCTTAACACCACCGGAAGCAACCAATGACGCAGCAAATGCTTCCGGGTCACCATGTAAATCAGAAAAAAAGTAATGTTTTCTTTTTGGCCATCGCCATGCATCAGATTCGTTTAATGAAACCAGCTTCGAAATCAAATCAGCATGTGTTTTATTATTCGTTTCTATCGATTTATTTTTACCATGACTCCAGTCTTTTGCTTCTTTTGGCAATCGTGACTTTATCCATGACTTGCCATAATAATGAGGTAATGATGATGTTAATGCAGACATATTAATCCAGGTTCACCTCTTTATTGTTTCGCACTTTCCATTCACCGGCGACATGAGTCCAGACTTGTTCAGCATTAAGCTCTAATGCAACGGGTTGCGCATGAAACATGCTTAATTGTTTTAATTGCTCAAACTGTAATATACCCAGTTGAAACGCGGCATGACGAAAAGCAGCACCATGCCCAACAAAAATCTTCGCAACGGGTTGATCGTTATTAACAAACAATTTAATTTCTAATAGTGTTTTTAATAAATGATCGGCAACGCGCTTACCCGCATCCATTAAAGACTCTGCACCCTGTAACGGTAAACAATAATAACTATCGGATTTCCAGTTATAGGGTAATGATTCATAGCGTTCATCCTGTTTAACAACTTGCTCTATTTGTTCTATGGTTAAATTAGCAGCACAACCGAGACCACGTTCGGCAAGTTCATCAAAGCCTGTAACAGATTCTGTTTCACTCAAACCTTCAACAATAATATTTGCCGTTTGCCAGGCGCGTTGTAAGTTTGAACTATGAATAACCGGGTCAAGTATCCAGTTATTTTTCTGAATCATTTCTTCAATAATATGAATAGCATTATTTGCCTGTTCACGCCCTGCCTTATTAAGTGCGAATGGTTGATGTGCACTGGGCGTATTCTCCTGTTGATCATAATCACCATGACGGATCAAGATCGCGACACACTGACTCATGCTGCAAATTTCTCAAGGTAATCGGGCACTGTTGATACAATCTTTGCTAATTCCGAGTTATGGATTAACTCTGCCGCTTCTTTAACATCGACCCATTGTCGCCTGCGATTTGGTTCCTGCCATTGCTCATCATTCAATATATCGATTACTTTCATTACAAACACAGAGACAGAACAGCTTGCTTTCCATTTTTTGTAATCATAATGTCCAATTTCTTTCTCATATACTTCACCTTTTACACCGGCTTCTTCATAGGCTTCCTTACTTGCTGATTCCTGCGCTGTTAATCCCGGTTCATGTATCCCTTTAGGTACAACCCAATGTTTATTAGTGCTGGAAGAAATGATCAGAACTTCAACTTGATCGTTTTTCATTCGGTATGGAATAACGCAAGACTGTTTGTAATAGTAAGCCGGTCTGATTCGCCATTCATCTCCGTTTATATCCGGGAAAGGAAATAATTCGGGTAATTTTTTTGGATAAACAATTTCTAGTAGTTCAGCACAGTGAACCGAAATTTCTGACCACTCACAATCTATTGCAAAGTAAACTAGTGCTGCAGGTGAAAGCACCTTGCCCTTTTTAGTTTTCGGAGTATTTTCACTGGACAGAACTGATAAAACAAACTCAAGAGTCGGATTGTGACCCATTAATAATATACGGCTTATATTTTCCGGACTATTTTTAATTAAGCTTATTATTTCTTCTTCGTTTGCAGCATATGAATATTCCTGTGTCTGAATAATATTCATATTTGTACCCGCTGCCTTACAGGTTTTTTCTGCAGAGATTTGAGCATACTCGGCATTAGAACAAATCACATAATCCGGTATTAAATTATTACTTTCTAACCAAACACCGATACGTTGCGCATTGCGTTTACCTTTATCCTTTAACTCATAAGACTGATCGCCCTGATAAAATCCTCTTTTAACATTTCCATGTTTCATTACAAGTAATTCCCTTTTCATATCTTATTCCTGTTCAACAACATTAATCATGAAATAGCGAGTTGCAAAATAAAAATCGATATTACCCGTTGCTTCATAAATTACGGTGTTCTTTAGCAATTCAAAATAAGCATCTTCATCCAGTTTTGTATCATCACTATAAAAATGATTATCTTTGTATTGATAAAACGGCCCGGGTGATTTCATTATAGCGGCAAGTAAGTCTCTTCTATCAGCCAATTCAACTTTTTCAATTGCGCAATCATCTTCACTATCACGCTGCCAGTTTAATATCAGAAATGCTTTTAGTTTTGCTTTCGATGTTATTTTTCCATAACCGTACAAGTCATGTAATAAAACATCATATTTTTCTTCAAGATCCCACAGGTTTTGTTTCGGCAACGACTCTAGTTCTTTTTGTCGATCGTCAGACAGTATCGGACGTAGTCGCTCATTATTAATTATCGTGCCCGGATTAACTCGAGGAAGTTTTGGTATGCCATAAGCTGTTATTTCTGCTTCAACTTCTTGCAATAGCAATCTGTCATTGGTGACATACGCCAATCTCGGTTCTTCCAGAATATTCAACATCAAAGTTGATTTACCACCACCGGAACATGCAGCAATCGCATAACAGTTTTCATTCAAGGCTAATGCTGAAGCATGACAAATCAATGCGCCTTTATGTTGAAGGTGATTCATATATTGTGCATTAATATAATTAATCACCTGGTTATCATTATCAATACAAGGCCCCGCTGCTAATAAACAATTCTTGCTTTGCAAAAAGATCATGCCTGTGCGAACTTTTTTTATGACGCGTCCTTCTTCAAAATCGGCATACGCATCTTTACGTCCTGTCTTGCCCGGCTCACGTTTCCAATCGATAAAATGCAAATCAAGCTCAGGTGCACTTTGTTCTATCACAATAATCTCTATATCAAATAATTCCAGATTATCATCTGCAACTACATGTGCGAAATAATAAGCCAGCTTATCAAGTAACTCTTTTGAGTTAGAGCGTAATACAATTCTGAAATCTTCCAGTTGCAGCAAGACCTGTTCATCGTCCAGCGTATAGCCCGATGAAAGTTGTTTTGCTATTTTTTCTATGCCTGTCATTTTTTTAATTCAGAAATAACATAGTTCGCATAAAGATCAGCCGCATCAATTCCTGCTCCTTCTAATGCGCCTTTAAAACCACCAAAAGCAGACACCTCAAAAATAATCGCACCCTGATCAGTTTCAGCAACATCAACCGTTGTAAAATCCAGTTCAAACAGATCCTGCGCTTTTTGTGCTAGTGCTATGATCTTGTCATCCGGTTCATACGCCGCATACTTCCCGCCACTATTTATAGTTGTATTCCATGTCTCGCCTTGTGATACGCGCGCATAGGCACCCAGATATTTTCCACCAAGAAAAACCATACCGTAATCCTGACCCTGTAAATCCAGTTTCTTCTGAATGTACATCATCGGATTATCAGCTTTAAATGTTTCGATTAGTTTCAATATTTCCTTATCATCCTGATCTGAAGAAATTAAACACATACCTTGTGCTTTTGTAGAATAAAGCGGTTTAAACACTGCCGTACCAAATTCTTTAACCGCTGTTAAAGCCGCACTAACATTCTCAGTTACTGTTGTTGCGGGCATGGGTATACCACCGTTTCGTAATGTCATGGAGCAAGAGAGTCGATCAATCATACGAATGATTTTTTCTGCCTTTGAAAAAACACGAATCCCCTGTTGTTCTGCAATACGTAATAACTCAATTCTATCGAGTGTATTCGGACTGTAGACCTGACTTATTTTTTTAACAATAATGCCATCAACATCATTTAGAGATAATTTTCCTGCCGTTAATTGACCGACACTTAAATCAGCAGACAGTTGATTCATATCAAGCACCAGGCGAAAGCCTGTTTTTTCTTCGACTGCATCGGCCAGGACTTCTGTAGACCATTTTCCAGGTATACCAATAACGGCAATTTTAGGTTTACTCATGCAAATAGTTCTCTTATTGGTAATCTAAATTTCTTCAGACTTTTATCATCAAGCCCGACTAAACTTTCAAGTATAAACACACCACGTAAATACATCGCTTTCGCAAGGCTTTTATCAAGAATAAAACGTGTTGATGTTATAAACGAACGTGCCAATCCTAAAGCAAGTCGTATTTCAAATGTCTTATCTTTATTTTTATCTGCGAATTCTGATGAAAACTGATAAAACTGATTTACCACCTGAGCAATTCTGTTGCGTGTTTGTTTATCCAATACCTGCAAACGATAATTCGATACCATAAACACTGATACATCCTGACTATAATCCTGATAACGAGAGCGGTGTAAATCGATAAACCTTATTTTCTTTTCATTAGTATCATAAATAATATTATCTAAATTAAAGTCGCCATGAATATAAACAGAGAAAGGTGACTTCATTTTCTTTTCTATCTTTTCAGCGTTATCAATTAATTCATTTATACTTTTGATTTTATTTCCGGCAACTTTAACTTTGCCACTATCAAACGAGGGGTGCACATCGAAAATGGCCTTTATACGTTTACGTAACTGCCCCATATGATCAGCTTCACTTTTTTTCTTATGCTTGGTTTCTTTCCATACTGCATCAATGGTTTTAACAAGGTGTTTCATCGTTTTCGATAACATCTGATTAGTTTCCTGCAAAACTATCTGTTCAAATGTCTGACCCGGTAAATGTTCAATTAACATTGCCGCATTTTTTCCCTGTTTCTTATATGACAAAATCTGTGGCGCTAAACCGGGGAAAATCTCATGCCAGCTTTCTACGTTCTGTCTTTCTTCTTTTAGTTTTGCTTTTGTACCATCTTTAAAAACACCAACATGACCATTACTATCTGACACACCGGAAATACTACTGCCTGATTTTGTTTTTGCTATTGGTTCAACTTCTGCGTCGACCAGACCCAAATCAGACAGAGCCATTTTTAATGTTCTGAAACGATCGATATGCATAGGCTGACCAAGCTTGGCCGACATAATTGATTCGCTAATACTTAATAAGACATCACCTATCTCACCAATCTTTTGTGCAATGATTAATGAAGTAACGGTATCTTTCGGGCGTTTGTTTTGTTTTAGCTCTTTTATATGATGAGAAATTATCGTTTTATGCGATCGATCCAGTTTCTGCTTTATCGAACCCAACTTTAGTGTCAGACGGGTATCATCCTCATCAATAGCTTTCTCTATTAGATCAATACCGTAGTTAATTTCCTCGAGTAATTTTGCATTCGCCTGTTTTTTCAGTACATCTTTTTGCGCCAGATTACCCATTAGACATACACAGTCGTAACAAAGGTTGGTGATTTTCTCCAAGTCCGAAGCAATAGCTTCCGCGGCACGCAAGGAATAAATATTAATCTCGCCCTTTTTCTTGTTAGAACGCAATGCTTCTTCGCAACCATCATGAATATGCATTTTCAGGTTATAAGTATAACCGTGTCGATCAGAAATACGTTGAGCAACACTGCTGGAAACAGAATCCAACAAAACCTGTAGGCTACCAACCTGTGAACTTGTTTCAGCCAGTAGAAAATAGAGATTATCTTTAACCGTTTTGGGTAGTTGCATTATATTTTTTGTGCATTAACTAATCAGACCTAGATAAACAGGTTTATTCGAAATATTTTCAGAAATAATCTTGCCCAGACCAACAGGAAAAAAAGGTTTATTATTAATTTCAGAACGTTTTACCCAAACAACATCTTTCTGGTGTTTATCAGGCTGCTCGCCATTTTGAGCAACGTATGTTTCATTAATTTGACAACGAAAAATAAACTCTATCTGTTGTCTTATTGTTGGAGGCTGGGTATCTCTAGGTTTAAAAAAGTCAGCAAGGTAGAGCAACTCTGCGACCTTAACTTCACAGCCAATTTCTTCCATGCATTCTCGTTGCAATCCTTGTTCTAATGTTTCTCCCGGATGTGGCGCACCGCCCGGCAAAACATATCGCTCGCTACCATCATCGTAAACTTTATGCTGAACCAACACAGCATCATCTCGAACAATATAAGCACGTACCGCATTTCGTATTCCGGGAATTAAGCCCTGCATTTACTATTCCATAAATATTTCATAAAAATCAGCTAGACCTTTAAACCTTGTAACGGCATTCTATCACTATAAAAATAATAAACTGTTTAAGCTGAATGAAAACAACAACTGTATCAAGAAAAGTCGTTATTCCTGATGTTTTACGTGTTCGTCGTTGTGAAAAAATCCCGGAATTTGGCCCCAGGATTTTGTTTTTTTCCGGCGGTACAGCATTAAACGAAACCAGTCGTGTCTTGAAAAATTTCACGCATAACTCTGTTCATCTGATTACACCTTTTGATAGCGGTGGTAGCTCAGCCATATTACGTAATACATTTGATATGCCTGCGATTGGTGATTTACGTTCACGACTGATGGCCTTGGCAGACGAAACAATCAGTGGTCACCCGGAAGTATTCCAGCTATTTGCTTCACGATTATCAAAAACAGCGAAACGAAAAGAGCTGTTATCGCAACTACATGCCTTGGCAGAAGGTGAAGATGCACGAATCACTGCTATTAATAACCCAATGCGAAAGTTGATTTGTAATCATCTTTCACTGTTTTTGAAATCCATGCCGGATAAATTTGATTTACGCGGTGCTAGTATCGGTAACCTGATATTAACGGCGGGTTATCTCAATAATAAACATCAGCTCGATCCTGTTATTTTTCTTTTTTCCAAACTGGTAAATGTTCAAGGACAAGTCGCTCCCATCGTTAATGACAAACTGCAATTAGCCGTCAAGCTGGAGAATGGTAAAACCATAATCGGACAACACCTCATTACAGGCAAAGAAGCGGCGTCGATTAAAAGCGCGATTAAAGATTTTTATCTGGTTAAGAATCGTAAAGAAACAAAACCGGTTGAAGCAAGCCTTTCAAGAAAAACTCGGAAATTCATAACAGAATCAGATTTAATCTGTTTTCCTCCGGGTAGCTTTTATTCAAGTGTTGCTGCCAGCTTGTTAGCGAAAGGTGTAGGCCGTGCAATCGCAGCTAATCCCTGTCCGAAAATATATGCGCCGAGTCTTGGAAAGGATCCTGAAACGCTTGGTATGACTCTCGAAACTCAGGTTTTCAAATTAATAGAAATATTAAAAAAGGATGCGGGTAAAAAATGTCCGGCAAGTAAACTATTAAACTTTGTTTTAATTGATAGCCAGAATACTAAGGCTCTTAAAAGATCTGCACGCGAAAATATTGAAAATGAAGGTATTAATATTATTGAAACTCGCCTGATAACGAACAAAAGTAAACCTTATTATGACCCACAGTTACTGGTAATGGCCTTAATTTCACTGACCTAGGCTGAATGTTATCAATCCAGTTCTTTGGGTTTTATAAACTCGACAAATTTTCCTTTATCCATTCCAACATCAAACTTGTTATTTTTATATTCAAAGATAACCAGGTTAGCCGTCGTCATGCTTTTATACTCATAACTGGATTGGCTTGATAAAAAATGAACCAGATCTTCCAGTCCGGGATTATGTGCGACCAACATTAAACTGTTTACGTCATTTTTATAAAGCTGAATATTTTCAAGTAAGGTATCAAGACTTGCCAGATAAAGATCTTCTTCATAACTGATCTCATTTTCGGATTTACTATCGATTTGATCGACAACCAATTCAATCGTCTGTTTAGCACGTATTGCCGGAGATGAAATAATCTTTTCCGGTATATGTTTGTTTTCAGCCATCCATTCGCCAATGCGAATAGCACTCTTATTTCCACGTTTATTTATTGGCCGATCAAAATCTGACGTGCCTGGAACGGCCCAGTCTGATTTTGCGTGACGCATTAGATATAAATGGAAAGCCATAATTTGATAATTTTTAATAATAATATTTATTAAATTATGCTACATTTCAATATCACTTGTCGCATTTAAATAGCAAGAAAAAAACAAATATAATCAATAATATGGGCATTTAATTCTTGTCAGACACAAACGAAACCTATGCGGCTGTCGATCTAGGCTCTAATAGCTTCCATATGGTCGTAGCTAATGTCGTTGATGGTCGTGCACTGATTGTTGATCGTATAAAGGAAATGGTGCGTCTTGCTGGCGGCCTTGATGAAAACCGACGCATAACCGATAACGCCGGAGATGTCGCATTACAGTGTCTGGAAAAATTCGGACAACGCATTCAATCCATACCTGCAGCCAATATTCGTGCTGTTGGCACAAACACACTTCGCCAAGCCAGAAATGGCGTCGAGTTTTTATCCAAAGCAAATGCAGCACTAGGCCACAATATTGAAATTATTTCCGGCCGGGAAGAAGCACGTCTTATTTATATTGGTGTTGCTAATACAATTTTTAATGATACAGATAACCGCCTTGTCGTTGATATTGGTGGTGGTAGTACTGAGTTTATCATTGGTAAAGGCTTTGACTCTGCATTAACCGAAAGTTTATTCATGGGTTGTGTCAGCATCAGTAAACATTTTTTCAGTGATGGTGAAATTACAGCAAAAAAAATGCGTAAAGTACGCATTGCTGCGCTACAGGAATTGGAAAGTATTCAGGGAATCTATCGTCACTATGGTTGGGATAAAGCGATAGGTACTTCCGGTACTATTCGCGCAATAAGAGATGTTGGTATCGGCGAAGGTTGGAGTGATTCAGCCATCACACCTGACTCCCTGTCTGAAATTAAGAAAGCCTTAATATCTATAGGTAAAATTGACGATATAAATTTTAAAGATCTATCTGCAAATCGCCTGCCTGTGTTTGTTGGGGGAGTTGTAATGATTATTTGTCACCGGTAGACTATGAAAATCGTCAAATATCTGCGTAACTTTGTGTCCGGATAAGTGTTGACACATCAATGGCTGCTATGGACTATGAGCAGACGGTCATGAGAGAGAATCTCGAGAGGCAACACATGACCCGGAGATTTCATCGAAAAATAGTTTTTTCGATCGATGCTAACCCCGTTGGTTATGCTTCAACGTCTTAATTACCTAGGTCGTGTGCCAATAGCTACTGTGTTTGGCTCCCGATAATAAAACTCTGGGTTATTTATAATTTTCTGCATTTCTATTGGATCCTGCAAGCGTTCCCAAAAATCCATTTCTATTCCTGGCAAGTTTAGGTTATTGGTGGTGGATCGAAATACTTTAAGGACATTGGTTATCCAAGCTTGTTTCACATCTGACAAGGGCGCCCAATGGTCTATATTGTATGTTTCTTGAGTGACATCTACAAAACCTGCCTTTTCGAGCCAGCGACGCAAGAGGTACGTACGCTGGAATCCTCTGGCGGTCAACGATAAAGGAACATCCAATTTGCTAATTCGATCAAACAGGTGTGCAAATAGAAAAACTGGTCCGGGATGTATACGATGATCTAGATCTACGTCTTTGATCGCGACAATTCCTCCTGGTTTAAGCACCCTAAAAAACTCTGCGAGTACGGAGTTCAATTCGTCATCAGACAAATATTGAGCAGTGTTAGCAAACCAAATTAAGTCCAGTGAAGTATTTTCGAAAGGTAAATTACGAATGTCCCCTTGCTGCAGTTTGATATACCCATCTTGAGGCTTATTTATCTGCCGTTCTAGTGCAATATCTACAAGATGTTGGGATAAATCGAGGCCAATAACATTACCATTCTCACCTACTAGCTCCCCAATCCACTCCAGAAAATGCCCGGGACCACATGCTGCATCCAGTACGCTCCAACCACGCTGTATGCCAATTTTGTTAAGCATAGCTCGATACTCGGAAACGCATGCTTCAAAATGGATGTCCAACCACTCGACATCTACCATTGCGATTCCGGTAGTAGGGTCTAAACCGAGAATTCTATTTTCATCATCATTCATTATTACTATTTTGCCCTAGCCAGAAAGTAGTATAGTGTATAACGCTGTATATGCATTGAACGAGTTTAGTTATATGTGTGAGAAAACCACTCCCCCGCCTGACAACAATAAAGTTACTAATCTAATGGACGAATACAAGGAGCATTGCGCCTTCGTGAGGCATAATGATACTCGAGTCTTGGTAATATTTGGCGTTGGACTCTTGATTTTCATAAAAATTTTCGAGAGTTTGATAGCGGTTGACAAAATAAGCGCCTTTTTTGTGCTTGCAGCCATGATCTTATCATTGAGTTTCATTATAAATAAGTACAACAAATACGATCAACATCACATAAATCGAATAAGCAAGATTGAAGACGATTTGGGTATCCCGCATTCATTTAGTACTACTAGTTCATCCGAGATGAAAAAAACTCAATCTATGTTCCCTTGGATTGCTATCGCTATTGTTGTAATTTCAGCCTTCGCTCATTATTCGGCAGATAAATCATCGATCCGCAAAGATGAGGTTAATTCCCATATTTTGGAGCGTTTGGACAAAATAGAAAATCATCTTGAAATGAAAAAAGCAGCCAAGTAACTGTCGAAAAGGAAGTGGCAACTGAACCAACGTAGGCAGTCTCGATAGATTCGTCTGTCGGGATATATTTTTGACCACCTGGCTCAGCAAATATTGGAGTAGTAGTAACAAATTTATGTTTCGACGAACGGCTATTCTTGGCACATTACCGCAGTTCAACCTTTCATTTTTGGGTTGTTCTTAATGCCCGCTTTTGAGCAACTTCTGCCATTCGCTGAAAACTAACAACCAGCGGGTTAGGATTAACTCCAGACAGTCACGGGAAAGAATCGCGACAGACAACACCCGACCCTAACCGGATAGTCGACAACCTAAAGTCGAACGAGTAGCATCGAACCACGGCAAGCAAATACATAAAAATAGAGTGTGTCAAAAGGGAGCCCTTTTGACACAAAAACTGTGCCTTCGTAAGTGGTTGAAAAATAGAGCTCCCAAAACTACCAAAAGGGTGTGTCAATCTAATTACCAATCAAACTTCGCTATACGTGGGTATCGAGAGCGACTATTAAGAAATCGTGAGGCTGTAGAATCTGAATGTTTCTATAGGGGTGCAGAGGGAGAAGATGTTTTTTATCACCAGTGATGAGGTAGTCCGCGTCACATTCTACGGCAACTTCTAAAAACTTGTTATCGTCTGGGTCTGGTGAATCTGCGATTTTTTCTTGAGGCATGCAAAATATCGAGTTTTCATTGTCGTATATTTTATTAACAAACGCCTGCCTGGTATCCATCGGACTATATGGATCAAATTTACTCCGCATTATTCGGCTTGATAGCTCAAGTAAGGTACCTTCAGAAAAATACACCTCGCAATAATCTAGGCACCAATTGACTGCTTTGCGAGTGGTTGACGAGCTGGAAAGGGATGCGCTGATAAAAACATTCGTATCGATAACAACGCGCATTATTTTTGCTGAAAGAAATCTTCATCGAAGAGTGCGTCTATTTCATCATCATCACATTCGAGAAGGGCTCGAAGCTCTGTCCGTGTTGGTCTTGGTCTTTTGTCTGATTCTTCAGCGATGACTGTTAAAGCATCACGAATTTCTCGCTGTGCTTTTTTGCGTCGATTTGCGATGACTTCTTCAAATTCTTCTTTGTTGATCACACCTGCAACAATGCGACCATTTCGAGTGATTTGTATCGGTTGCCGCTGTACCTCATCTAACATTTCGCCAAAGTTATTTTTGGCTTCTTTAGCGGCATAGGTTTTCATTTTCATTTCATAGAAAAAAGAGATAGCTACAGAGTAGCTCTTATAGCTCCTTTATGCAATAGGAATTCAATTGGCTCTGTTAAAAATCCCTTTGTGGACAGGCGGTAGCAGGGTTTAATCGTGCAGTGAAACAACCTACTGAATTGCCGCCTGTTTCACAGCCCAGTCATAAACCTGGTCAAACTTACTTTGCGGTGGATGGGGTGGATCCAACAAAGGTCGCAAGCGGTTCTCATGATCGAAAAAATATCCGTTTTTTGGAAACAATCTGGGCCGGCGAGGGGATTTTACAATCGCTCGTCCGTCAATTTTTTTCTCCCACAGAAACTGCGCGGCCTGTCTTATCTGGCTCAAAATCTCCCGGTTCTTACCTTGAGCTTGGTAAAGATCCAATGATCGAAGGTCCAGTGGCCAAAGGCGAATGCCTGCTTGCTCGCCTTCTTTGCTTACGAATGTCGCCAGACTATGACCCTTCGGATGAAATGCGATCCGCCAATTACCGGGTAATCTATGGAATTGTTCACCGCTTGCGACATCCCAGAGAATGACATATCCCTTGTCTGTGTCGGCGGCTAATATACGGCCGTCGGGGCTAAAGCGAATCGTCCCTCTTTGGTACCGTTCGGCTTTCAAGGTATGGATAAGCTTTCCGTTTTTAACGTTCCAGAGTAGCAAGGTACCTTCTCCGCTATTCGCGGCGATAATGTGGCCATCCGGACTATAGGCAATGGGAGATGTGCCATTCAAGGTTCGCAGAAGCTTTGCTGATTCGACATCCCACAACCCAAGCTTAGTGTTGCTAGTGGAGGAGCTGGTAGTTGCAAGTGTGCTGCCATTAGGAGCGAAAGCAAAACTTCCTCCGGCAAACTTTTTGTTCTTTATTTCAGATCGAAGTTCCCCTGTACCAGGATCCCAAAGGCGAACTGTGTATGGTGAGGCAGAAGCGAGAAAATCTCCATCTTGGCTGAATGCCAGAGCCCGGATTTTCCTTTTGTGACCCGGCAGTACATGCAACATCTTACCTGTCGTTGTGTTCCAAAGAACGATGTTCTTATCGTCCGGCCCAATCGAGGCAAGAAGGCTGCCGTCAGCATTGAAAGCAAGGGCCTTTGTGGCTCCTGCCGATCTATTAGAATTGTAACCTCGCAAATCATGGATTAATTTTCCCGAATCGAGGTTCCAGAGCTGCACCGTCCGCCCATGTGACGATGTGATCAAATTGTTGCCCTTAGACCCGATCATCGCATCGCGCACAAACGATTCATGTTTGGGTGATTGATAAAGATGCTGTCGGTTTTGCAGATCCCAAACATGCACCGTCCGGTCATCAGAACGTGCGGTCAGTTGGCGGTTATCGGGACTAAAACTGATTGGTGTTATCTCCTTTTTTTCGTCACTCTCCGTGCCCTTCAGTTCCAGGATTAAATCACCGGTCGATGAATCGAAAATTTGCAGGCTGTTGGGCTTTTTTCCCTTCGAAGCAATTAGCTTCCCATTGCTGCTGATAATGAATTTTGAACCCGTTACTGAGTTCAGGGTTCGAACTAGACGACCGCTCTCAACGTCCAAAACTTGTGGTGAGTAGGTACCGACAACGAGCAAGGAGCTGTTCGCGATAAATTTGAGGCTTGGAAATAATGCACCATATCCATATTTAGTTTCGAAATCATGGATGCGGCTCCCACTGCGAATGTCCCAGTAAATCAGGTGAGTCTTACGGGCGACTCCGGTAAGCGATGCTAACCCCTTCCCATTCGGATTGAACGCGGCAGAGGAGACTCTGTCTTCGTGTGTGAATTCATGGATCATACGAGCACTTTTTAGGTCCCATAGTTGAACTGTTTTGCCGCCCACCAAGGCGAGGTTTTGTCCGTCTGGGCTAAAAATAATACGCCCGCTTCTGCTACTTTGGAGACGGTGAGTGAGTGTACCGTCACGGATGTTCCACAATTGCAGCATTCCGTCGCTAGAGCTGGAGGCGATGGTCTTGCCGTCTGGGCTGAAAGCGTAAGACTTAATTTCGCCGTTATGCTCGTCCAGACGCCGCACCAGCTTCCCGCTTTGTAGGTTCCAAATCAGCAAGCTGTCTACGGTTGATCCCAGTGTCGCGAGCAATCGGCTATCCGGGCTCACTGCCATTGTCCTGGCGGCGGGGTCGGAGCCCCAGCCATTGGCCCTTAAACTGTATTTCATATTGCCGGTGGCAACATCCCAGACGTTGACCGCAATATCATTCGACCCAAACGCCAAGTGACGTCCGTTTGGGCTAAAACTCACACTATCGGGGTATTCCCCTTTCACCGGAAAGCTGTGTATCGGATGGCCGGTATCGGCGTTTAAAAGCCGGACATTCTCATGGAAGCTCCATGTAGCGAGCATATGACCGTCCGGGCTGAAGGCGAAATAGAAGGCGAAACCGTCCGGGTTCTCGGTTCGATCGAGCGACGTGACTGGCGCACCGGTTTCGGCACTCAATAACCGTACCGTCCTGTCCCTACATCCTACTGCTAGCATCCGACCATCCGTACTGAGTGCCGTAGTAGTAGGTCGAGTACAACCCAGATCGATTATCTGAGGCAATTCGTCATCGCGAAGATTCCATACCTTCATTTTTTTATAGATCCTGGCGAACACTCTATTACCGCTTGGGCTGAACGCGATACTATCGACGCTATCATCAACACCATCAAAGCGACGGATCGGTTCTCCCGTTTCGGCTGCCCAAAAACGCATGCTAGGATCGTCATCACTTTGCGAATGGATATAATTGGCACTTCCCGAGGCGAGAATTTGCCCGTCTGGGCTGAATGCGAGGCTTTTCACCGCGTCATTGTGGCCTTCAATGACGCGGATGAGTCGGCCTGTGTCTGCGTTCCAAACACGGATTGTATTGTCCTCGGAACCAGAGGCCAGCATCCGGCCATCGGGTTTGTAGGTAATGGTATATACGCCCCCCGTGTGGCCGTCCAGAGTTTGCATTAGAGCGCCATTTTTGACATTCCAGAGACGTACTTTATGGTCTTTTCCAGCGGTGGCCAGCGTGTTGCCTTTCGGACTGAAGGCAACAGCCCATACGCCGCCGTCATGTCCCGATATGCTGCGGATCAGTTCGCCATTATCGGAGTTCCACAAACACACCGCCCCGTCATAATGAGCTGAGGCCAGTTGTTTACCATCCGGACTAAAACGGATTTCATCGACGCCACTTTGTTGATTTTTGTCTTTGAGGATACTCGTCAATCGACCGCTTGCGGTCTCCCACAAACGAATAGTCCGGTCGCCCGAAGCGGAAGCAATTAGACGGCCATCAGGACTAAAGATCACGCTATTAATCCTGCCCCAATGGCCATAACCCGGCTGAATGGGAGAAAGATTGTGTCCATCCCATAATCGCAGGGTACTGTCGCTTGAACTCGTGGCGATTAAAGAGTCGGTTGGGCTAAAGGCAACGCTGCTTAACACGTAACGCCCGCTATCCGCATTCGTTGAGGTGGATTTCAACAGTTTTCCGCTATTGATATCCCAGAGGTTCAACTGGCCGTTAGATTGCCCTGAGACCAATTTTTTCCCGTTTGGGCTGAAGGCGGCGTCAACCACATATTTTTCGTGCTTAAAAGTATGGGTAACTGTGCCGGTTCGATAATCCAATAGGGGCATTTCAGTGTGACCTGTTAGAATAAGTTGGCGCTTTGTCGGGCTGAAAGCAAGGTTCAGACTAGAGTATTCCCGCTGAAAGCTGAGTTCCTTTTGTGTGCCTTCCATATCCAAAATCCGGACCAAATTCCGAGAATCTGCTTTTGCCAGCATCTTTCCATCGCGGCTAACTGCAATTCTGTTACCTGAACCATAGTTATGGATGGCTTCCTTAAACCCGAAGCCCTGAAAATCAAATAATTGCACACCGTTTTGGGTTGAAGCAGTCAAAATCTTTTTACCGTCCAGACTAAATACGATATCCCTGAAATCATTGTCGGAAGCCTTACTTCTCAGTTCACTCAGAGATCTTCCGCTAGAGACCTCCCAAATTCCGATTCGGTTGTCTCTAGCGGCGGAAGCCAGTATTTGATTATCCGGACTGAAGACAAGTTTGTTAATCTGCTTGTTATGCGAGAGCATTTCGTGTTTCAGAATCCCACTGTGAGTGTCCCAGAGTTGCACCGAGAATTTTCCAGCGAGGCCAGATATATGCCCTGTGGGCGATCCCATCCCCGATGCCAATAAGCGACCGTCAGGACTGAAGGCAATACTGCGGATGCCGGTGTCAAAGCGGCCTAGGTTCAAAGCCGGAGAACGCCAGTATTCGGAAAAAGCATCGCGAGTCAGATTGGGATCCAGTAAGCGACCAATCGTGCCAGTAGCAAGGGCTGTTTGGTTTGCTGGCAGATCCTGTAGTGCGGCCTCCACGGCATAGAGCCAAGCGTCTTGATAGAGGTTTAGGTGACCACTACTCTCTGCCTCTTCGATCGCGGCCAATGCCTTCTCTTCATAGAATTTCGCCAAGTGGTAATTGGCCTCCAAGGTTTTTCGCTCCGCTTCTAAACGCGCAGAATCCGCAACATTCCGTTGTTGTATCGAGACGATCAAGGCAGTAACCAATACCAGGAAGCCAGCCGCAATGAACAGGAGAAAACGTTGTTTACGCCGATATTCGTGGGCAATGGATCGTTGCACATAGGGCTGGATATCGGCAATCGGGACTTTATCCGCCTCAATCAACAAGCCTCGGCCTTCCTCTAACTCCCGGCCTTTAGACAATAGCCGATCGTTCGGTTCGCCATCCTCCTGCCAGGCTTGCATCCGTTCGCGAATCCGCTCGCGTGTGCGCAGGATATCCCGATTGGTTGCGATCCATCCGTGCAAGCGTTCCCAGCGGTGTAAAAGCGTTTCGTGCACGATTTCCGCATGGCGAATACCTTCTTCGTTGCTGGACAAGGTGATCAAGCGAAGACCGGGTATGGAAGCCATAAGGTTTAACGGCATCCCGGATAGCTTCTGTAATACTCGCTCGATACAGGAGGGGTCGTCACCCGTGGCGATCAATTCATCAATTCGAATCTGTCTGCGCGTGTCGGGCGTTCCTTCCCTGATCTGCACCATGGCCAACAGGGTGTACCGGGTCAGATCCTGCTCGGATTCGGTCATTGCGTTGAACAAAGTTTCAGCCTGTTCGCGTAAGGCTCCGCCAACCCCGCCGAGCTTCCTCAAGGTTTCCACAGGTGGCACGCCTTGCATAAGCTGGCTCCAGATGGCATTGAGGGCTGCTTGTAGCAAAGGCAGGGCACCGTCCCGATTCAGGGTTTGTTCCACCAAACATTCGACAAGGTTGTTGTCGAGTGGATGGCCGGCGCGAATGGCTGGTTGCGCGATGGCCTGGCGCAGCCCTTCTTCCGTGGGCGGCCCAACCAGAGATTTTTGCTCAGCACAGAGTGTCGCCAAAGTCGTATGCGAGTGGGTTAGGTGGTCAAAAAAGTCAGTGCGTAAGGTGATAATTACCGCGATTCTGCCTTCGCGGTCACTAGCTGCCTCCAGCAGGTTCGCGACAAAAATGTCTGCTTCGCTACGCCCAGATTTTCGATCGGAGTTTTGTTGGGTCAGCATGAAGATCTCTTCAAACTGGTCAATCACCAGCAGTTGCCGCCGAACCCTCTGCATCGGAACCTCGGCAACCAACTCATCAGAAATCCGAACCAAGCCGTCGTACTGCCCATTGCTCGATTCATTAAGAAGGGTTTCGTAGCCCTTGATCCGTACCGCCCGTCGCCCATCGTCCGGAGTCAGGCGTGCCAGTTGTGAGGCTAATTGGCGCAGCGGACGGTTGCGCGGCGAGAACACCAGCACCTCGAGCGCTCCCCAGCCGGCATCCATAAATGCTTGTCGAATACGAGGCACTAAGCCAGCTTGTACTAAAGAGGACTTACCGCTCCCCGAGGGGCCGAGTACCGGTAGGATACGTATCGGCACCGGATCTTCAGTCGTATCCTCCAATAGAGCTAGAAATTGCTGGACAAACTTCTCGGTTTCAGTCTCTCGCCCAAAAAACCCTGCTGCGTCGGCTTCGGTGAAGGCAGCCAACCCTGGGTAGGGGTTCGGGATTTCCTGTGAGGCTGGGAAGATAAGAGGCGCTTGCACGATTTGGGGCAACAGACTCTGGGCGAAGAGTGGTGCGGGGTCTTCGATTTGGTGTTCGCGTAAAAATTCCAGTACAACATCAGCAGCCACCGCTTGCGACCAACTGTTTGCATCGCCGCCAAGTGCATTGATACCCACGCCATATGGCTGCTGACGGTCAAACACCAATAGTGGCCCCCCGCTAAAACCTTTGCTGAGACCTTCCGATACATAGAGCTTAGCCAATTTGTCATCGCCCTGTGCGGTAAAGCGGGTCTTTTTGATGACGAGTTGGGTGCGGACGTATTCCAGCGCCTGGCCTCGATCACTCGCTGGAAAACCCACTGGCCAAAGGCTACAGGCGTGCAGAGATTCCAACACTGCCGGTGTCAGATTATGTAGAAAAGATAATGGGGCAATACCTGGGAGAGGCTCACTGAGAGTAAGCAATGCCAAGTCGCTATGACTGTGGATAAATGGTTCACCCGCCAATGGGATACACGCACTGCTGACAGATTCGACTGCCAGTTGGAGACCAACTAAGGGTTCGACCCGCGTCCCGCCCGGTACTGCAATATGTAGTTCAACCACATGACGGCAAGTCAGTACCCGGTTGGGACCAACTAATACGCCGCTGCCAAGAAACTCAAGTTCGGCTTCCATATCCCTAACCCGAAGAACGCGTACGACAAAGTCTAGCTGTTTATTCATAGTGTATGAGATTAAGTTCCCTGGTTATGAAAATCAAATAATCGAGAATTAGTTACCAAAAATGAGGAAGGCGCAGCAGATAATGTGGCTGTTGGTTCAAAATTCCTCGGCGAAGTTATTTCTGGTTTTAGTAAACAACGTTTGAGGACAGTGCAGCACATGATGAGGTTAGCACCTCGATAAGTAACCTTTAATCCATTAAATTGAGGAAATAAAATGTATCAAACTAAACTAAACCATTTAGATGGTGAAAATTCAAGTCAAGCAGATGTACTGTCTTTATCTCCCACAAAACGTTTGCCTGTAATTACAGCGATCTTGCTTGCAAGCCTTATGTCTGTCGCTAGTATTGCTCCGGCTGAAAGTGCCGAACCTTCACAGACCGATAAAGTTACTACAACCCGTAACGGTGACCCTTTAGAAGATATTAAGGTATGTACTGGATCTGGAGCATGTCCTAAAGTAAAAAAGATTGTCATACAGACAGGTTCATCTTCCGAATCCAAGGGAAAACATGTAGCGAAAGCCCTACGACTTAAGTAAGGCGTATAAATAGCCGAATAATCTTAAGCATACGATGTCCCGCACTTGAGTGCGGGACACTTTGATATTGAAAATATAATCTCAACGACTCTCATGTTTTAAACGATCTGAAAATCTGATTGATATTAGCTTTTTCGAGGAGCGGAGAGATGCAAGATTTCAACTGATGGTATTATCGTGAGTCGTACTCGTCAAAAAGTTCATAGGAGGTAAAGAATGGGCTATGTATCAATGGAGATGTTGTTTGCTATGGATCAACGAATTCCGCAGGATCCCGAGGAAATATCCGGTTTCCAAAGGGTTGTCGAGTTATCGGCAATGCGCGTAGCGCCTAAGTCCGGTAGCGATGACTTGGTCTATGTGGGTGAGCAGGGTCCAATTGGCATCGATCTCAGCTGTTCGCGAGAGATACAGGATGCGCATAACCACAGTTTTCGATGGTGGCGATTCGAAATCTATAGCGAAAGGAAGGGTTGTCCGATTAGAAAAGGAGAGAGTCTGGTGATGGTCGACTATCCGTATGCAAAACTGCATACACATTCAGCGTCCTTTAAAAAAGGTTTTGTCAATAACCGTCCGGATCCCTCAACAGAGACCTTCGCATCATTAGACGCCGCTATTACCTGGGTTGATACTCTGAAACGCGATTATTTCTATACCAAGTCAGGTGTACTTGCTGCAATTTCTAAACCCGGAGGTATGCTCGATCCCGCACAGGCGCGAAATTACCCATTACATAAGTCCAGGCTGGTCATCGGAGTTTGCGAGGATTTAGCTTCATTTGAAGTCGCCTTGCTGAAATCCGTGGATGTAGAACGCCTGTTAAGGCAGACCGAAGGACCGATTAAGCTTGGCCCTAAGGCCGAATATCCGCAACCGATTCGATTACCACAGGCAGTTGTTGATGACAGCTACGCTTTGATGTGTATCTCTATTCGTCAGGCGCTGGCGGGACCTGAAAATGACAGTGTGGCGTGGATCGGGCGACCAGTATTTGACAAAATCAATCAACTATACCGGGACCATTTGTTTAACAGCTGGCGTCGGTATGAAAATGAACAGCGCCACCTTTCGCATGCGAAGAACCACTTCTCATAGGCAAGCTACTTAGAATTTGGTCAACGACAGTTTGGGTGCGCGGGCTTTTGATAGTATGGTGCGCACCCAAACCGAGATCAATGCAGCAATAATTGGAATCAGAGTTGAAATGGCTCTAATGTAATGAACCATCCCTACCCACTCAGCTGACAACGTGCTTTGCAATAGCTTAGTATTCAAGTTGAGTGCCTTCAAATTTGGATGGGAGATTGACATGAAACTTAGCGTAGTCGGTATCGATATTGCCAAAAATGTTTTCCAGTTACACGGTGTTGATAATACGGGTAAGGCGGTTCTAAGGAAGCGCATGACCCGTGACAAACTCGGCGCCTATATTGCCAATCTATCGCAATGCACGATTGTAATGGAATCGTGTGGTGGGGCCAATTACTGGGCGAGAGTTTTCGAGAGAAGCGGTCATCTCGTGAAACTAATCAGTCCGCAGTTCGTAAAGCCTTTTGTCAAGACAAACAAAAACGATGCGAATGACGCTGAGGCGATCGTGGAAGCGGCGAGCAGGCCCGCGATGAATTTTGTTCCAATCAAACAAGCTGAACAACAAGATATCCAGTCGATACACAGAGTTCGCAGCCGAGTCGTCAGAAATCGAACGGCGTTGATCAATGAAATCAGAGGCTTAAATTTGGAGTACGGTATTACGATCGCACCCGGCGCATCGAAGGTTAAAAAAGCGATGTGTTCTATTATTGCTGACAACGAGAATGGGCTCACGCAATCGTTACGAGAATGTATGCAGGATCTTTATGATGAGCTTGTAGCTGTTGAAGGCAGGCAAAAAAAGCTGGAGAAAACGATCAGGCATATCTGCAAACAGAATGAAACCTGTCGTCGAATATTGAAAGTACCGGGGGTGGGTGAATTGACGGCGACAGCCATTGTTGCGGCTGTACCTGATGCGAATGAATTTAAAAATGGCCGTCATATGTCAGCCTGGCTAGGACTAGTTCCAAGACAGTCGTCGAGCGGTAATAAGCAAGTGTTGCTCGGCATTAGCAAGCGAGGCGATAGGTATTTGCGGACATTGCTAATCCATGGAGCAAGAGCGGCATTAAGCCATTACAAAAACACGGATAATGACTATGGACGCTGGTTAACAGGCAAAAAAGCAACGCTTAGCTTTAATAAAGCAGCTGTCGCGTTGGCGAACAAGAATGCACGAATAATATGGTCGTTGCTTAAAACTGGCGATGAATTTAATTGTGGAGTTCAAAGGGTCGCTGCCTAATACTCAATATTGGGTGGTTTTTTTCAACATCGAAGAAAATATCACAAGTTTGCTGTAGTTGATTTTGATGATGGTTAATAGGTCAAACCGACTCTTTTAAACCCTGTTTTGCAACACGGTCTATAGAGGCCATGGCTCTGATGAGGAGAAAGAGTGCGGATTTACATTAGGGCGCAAGCATAGCTTCGATGCCGAATATATGACCGCAACTTAGATCTATAGCATGATCTGAAAATCAGCTTGCAAAAGGGGATGGTTCATATATGTTGCAAAAAACCCCAAATTTAGCCAGACTTTATATTTTAAGAAAATATTGATCAATGTCAGATTTCAAGTGGCGCCATTTTAAAGGCGAAATAATCCTCGGTTGCGTTCGATGGTACTGTAAATACGGTATCAGCTACCGCGATTTGGAGGAAATGATGCTGGAACGGGGATTGGAAGTCGATCACACGACGATCTTCCGTTGGGTTCAGCACTACGCCCCGGAAATGGAGAAGCGCCTGCGGTGGTACTGGAAACCCACCATGGGTTTTAGCTGGAAGGTGGATGAGACCTATGTGAAGGTCAAAGGAAAGTGGACGTATTTGTATAGAGCCATCGATAAGCGTGGCCATACGATCGATTTTTATCTCTCCCCCACCCGGAATACGAAAGCGGCCAAAAGATTCTTGGGCAAAGCGCTCAAAGGCATGAAATCATGGGCGCATCCGCAGACAATCAATACCGACAAAGCTCCGACTTTCGGACCCGCTATTGCTCAATTGAAGAAAGAAGGAAAATGCCCGCAGGACACGGTGCATCGGCAGGTGAAATACCTGAATAACCTTGTGGAGGCCGATCATGGCAAACTCAAACGGCTGATCAACCCCGTGCGCGGGTTCAAGTCCATGAAGACAGCCTATGCGACGATCAAGGGTTTTGAAGTCATGCGTATGTTTAGAAAAGGACAGATGAATGCCTGGATCAATGGGCAAGGTCTTACAGGAGAAATCCGTCTTATTGAAAGACAATTCGGGATCTACACCGCATAATCAATCATATCAAAGACCTTACTCCAACCTATCTAAGTTTTTGCAACAGAGCCCTTTCGTGTTTGTATCCGGGTAAGGTTCGGCTCCCGATTACGTTATGCTTCTTACTCAAAGCGTAGTCAATTATACGGATTTTTTAAAAAATCGGCTATTATTCAATATGCTCGGTGCAATCGGGCAGTTTGAGACCGAAATCCGCGCAGAGCGGCAAATGGAAGGCATTCAAAAGGCCAAAAAGCGAGGCGTAGCCTTTGGACGGCAAAAGAAATTATCAGGTAAAGAAGTCCAGAAATTGAGAGAGCAGCGAGGGCAGGGGACTTTAATCAAGGATTTGATGAAAGAATACAACCTTTCAAAAGCTTCGGTTTATCGTTACTTGGAGTGAACAGTTCATTAGCCATTTGTTCACTTTATCAAAAATTTGGGGCGATTGGTAAGACAAGTTTTTTCTTTGCGAAAAAGAGGTTGATTAAATATCAAATGCCCTAATATGTCGCATCATATGTTACAAAAATATTGACTTAGTGTAATATATATTGTTACATTTTAAGAGGTTGTGTAAATGCCTATTTTTGAGGGATCATTTAAATCTAAGGCGATTAAAAAATTTTACTACGATGGAATCACAAAAGGACTGCCTGTAGAAAATACAGAGAAGCTCAAAAATATATTGGACTATCTCGACACAATCAACCGTTTACCGCCTAGCCCGATGCTTTATAGGGCACACGAGCATAAAGGTAAGGGAAGCGATACTTGGTCGTTCGATATAACAGGGAATATGAGGGTTTTATACGAATTCGATAAGGATATCGACCCCATTAACATTCCGATTGAAGACCCGCATTAATTAAGGAGAAAGACTTATGACTGACAAGAAATATAGTAAAACAAGCCGGGTGCCGTCTCATCCAGGACAGATTTTAAAATCTGGGTTCATTCAAGAACATGGATTGCACATTGAAACAGTGGCTAATCTTATCGGCATAACACGCGGTCATTTATCCCGCATTCTCAATGCTCGAAACCCTGTTACACCCGATATAGCAGTGCGCCTTGAAATTTTGACAGAAACGCCTGCTTCACAATGGCTTGCCATGCAATCAAAATATGATACCTACAGGCTTGAGCAAAATCATGAGTTCAAGGCATATAAAGAAGTCCTGAATAGCTGGATTCGTAACTCTTTGCCACTGCAACCAAAACAGAGACAAGTCGATCCCAGCACCTTATCTCTCATCGCAAAGGCAAAGGCAATTGCAAAACATTTGAATAACAAAGAGAGTGTTGTTTAATGGACGTTAAGGTTAAAGAACATCAATTGTTACGGGATCGCTATCAGAAAACAGGAAATGGCGTTTCTCATGAAACCGTTGTGAAGTGGCTTGAAAAGTGAGGTACAAAAAAGGAATGCCAATAGCTGACAAGCCAGAATTATTTCTAAGGCTTTAACACCTCAGCAAACAAATGCTCAGTCACGCGTTCGGATAAGGCAGCGATAAAACTGCCCCGGTAAGCTGGTCTGGATTCTATAAATACTGCGAGAACTGCCTGCCTGCCTGAACTGTGGTGGATAATCCCTGCATCTGCAAATATAGGACCCCAGGTGCCTGTTTTCGAATAAACCTCAAAGTCTGCATTTTTAAGCGCGCCACCGGCGATGCGATGACGTTGATAAGTTTGCTTTATGGGGTCGCGGATCATTCTATTGCGTACTTGCCTGGAGTTCTCAGGATTGAGTGCCCGGTCTGTTGCCAGCAGAGCCAGTAACTCGGCAGTACCGATTGCTGTCATTGCCTGACGATTGCGTAATTGCCCGTCGGGACTCGCCAGCCCTCCTTTAACCGTTGAATCCTGCAATAATTGCATTTCTCTGTCCGTCAAATCACCGCCACCGTCATATGTGGGATGGATACTGTGTATCCCCTTAACGCCCAAACTCTCTAACCACCGTTTGACCGATAACCGTCGACTACGAAACTGCTTATATTTTTTCGCTGACAGGGTTGCACCCGGTTCTGTTTCAGTTACTCTAGCGACCACTTTCTGTGTGGCTTTATTACTGCTGTTATAAATCATACTGGTCAATAACTTGTCCATACCCGGGTCAATATTGAGACGACCCTGTTCCTGTAATGAATAAGCAGCGATCAAATACACAAACTTGACGACACTCGCGGGATATACGGAAGTATTTCCATGCCAGTGAGCCATCTGTGCAGAAGTGTTTGAGTTAAGATCAATGACCGCAATTCTAAGGTTGGCTTTCGCGGCTTTTGCGTCTTCAGTAAGCAGGCTATTGACAGTTTGATCTAAAAAAGATTGCAATTTAGGCGAGTGATCAATTGAAGCTAAATATTCACGGGCTCGGCGTTCTTTTATCTGCTGCTCTGCAGAAAAAACGGCAACCGGTAGCAGAGCCAGCATTATTAAAAAGCGACATATTTGGAGCTTCACAGATCAGTTCACAGACTGCATTGGATGATCTTCGCCAACCTTTCTAAGTTCACGAGCAAAGGGAATACCCACCATCTTATAAAATTGCAGCCGTTCCGGTTGATATTCTGCTTCGTATAGGGCGATTTTTTCGTATAATTCGCCATTTACAGCCTTGCGGCCACTAAAATGGCCGTCTCTAACCTGGTGGAAAACGCCCTCTCCCTGGTCACCGTAATCCAGCTCACCCCCATAAAGCCAATCATAATAGGCTCTCCGCTGAATCGGCGCGCGTAGCTTTCCGGGTTTTTTATTACGTAATGAAAATGCAACAAAATAGCGCACACCCATGACTTCAGGTTGAAAGTCGCCATCAATATCAAAGACATCAAACAAATAAGATTTATTGATGAAAAATGTAACGTCATAAAGCTTTTCGGTTTCCGCTGGCAGCAGTTGTCGAAGTTCCATGATATGTCCGGCATTGACGTGCGTACAGCCATGCGACATCGGCCCACGTGATAGTAACCAGAGATGACTATAGGTATCACCGTCACGGTTTTTAATCGGGCTGTTTTTCAACTCCGGCGGCAGAAATGAAGTATCGCGGGGCTTCATGCGCCACCACAAGGTGTGAAATGAATTGTGCAGCTTTTTACCCACATGCATATAAGGTATCCAGGGAGAATAACTGTAGACGGGAACCGTAGGTATATGATCCACCGTTTTCGTTCGTTGGTGTGTGGTCAGCAGCCATTTTCCCGGTGTTGGATACAAAGGAATTTCCCGACCCTGGTAGCGGGTCATTTCATTGAGCGTACCAACAGGATAAATTGCTGTAAATTCATGAAATTGTATGTGGCTATCAATAACAGGATAGATCCCAGAACTCACTCGATTCAGCAAATCTATAAATGGCTCACGAAGAGTCTTGATGTTACCTGTAGTTTTAATGGACAACTGTGTTAGGTTTTTCAATAACTTCTTATTTTCTGGCGATAATTTTGTTAACCAAAGACGAGTAGGAAGCATTTGATTGACCAGTTCCAGTGCCCGGTTTTTGTCCATTGATGTATCCTGAGCAACAAGCTGCGCTGCCCAATTTGTTATCAGCTCATCGATACTCATCGAAATATTAAATACCCGTCCAGGGTTTAATTCCCGGAGCAACTTAAGATTACTCTCTTTCAACTCATTTTTTGATCGTTCCGATTGTTTGGCTACAATACTTTCCAACTGAATACTTTCAATAGCGGTTTTGAAAGTCTCAAAACCGCTATTTTGAGTAAGAACAACTTTATTTTGTGCAATCAAGTCGCGATAAGTGTTATAACGAATCAATAAATCTTTTGCATAATATTCAAGGACTTCTTCAGATAGAACCATCGTCGCTCTAAGTTGATTGCCCCGGCCCACATGAAGATGCAGCCGCTTTGGGTCACGAACTCTGGGTGCAAAACCGGTGTAGAAAGTGGGTTCGTATCGGTCATAAAAGATCCCATAGGCTGACAAAGGATCCAAACTGTCAGCGTTTTTGCGAACAGACTGAGCTGAGTAAACAGAAGCCCCCCCCTGGCAGGCAAGAAACAGGCTGATAAATACTATAAATCTAAATTTCATAATTGTATGCACACATTGAACCACACGGCTCGGCAAGGTATTAGGCCTTGAAACGAGATTGGGGGCTAAACTAAAATTTGCGGGTAAATACCCTTATTTGAGGAATAATGCTTTTCTATTGGCAGTATGTCGGAGTCCAATTTTGCGTATCTCACGATTAAATTCAAAGCCTCTTGCGGTCTGAAAATCAACCGGTTTGGTTAAATAAAACTGTATAGGCTCCGGAATATACTCGGCTTCATAAAGTGGCAATTCGGTATAGGTTTGTGCCTCCTGGGCTTTTTTTATCCCCACGAAACGGCATGTCAAAACTTCTTTAAGAACCGCACTACTGTCAGGATTATAATGAATGTTATCGCCATACATCCATTCGTAATAGGGCTCACGCTTATTTTGTGCATAGGCACTTTTTGGTGTATGTCCAGTCGTCGAATACGCCAGATAATATTTCACACCCATGACTTCAGGCGACCCGTCCCCGTCAATATCGAATACGTCATAACATTGAGGAAGGTTTCGATAATAAGCCACCTTTTCCATGACCTCAGAACTCACCGGAAGTTCATGACGGACTTCGCTCACATGTCCCGATCCCATGCGAGTACACCCGTGTGAAGTCGGTCCCCGGCTGACAATCCACAAGTTTTGATATTTTTTTGAAGGGTCTCTTTCGCCTGATACGTTTCGCCATTCTTTTGGCAAAAAGTGAGTGCCTCCCAGGTTGGAGCGCACGCCGGCATTATGCATTGAATTATAGGCAGAGCCACTTGCGTATTGGTAACCCAGCATGGGTATAAAACCATACCCCGGGTTCTTTGACAGATAATCCACCATGCCCATATAGCCTTTACCGTGGATTCGAGGAATCAAATGCCATACACCATGAACTCCAAATGCAGGGATTCGTCTGCCTTTGTAAGTGACCCAATCCTGCGCAGTGCCTACCGGGTATATTGAAGTAAATTCCAGTGCTTTAACGCTATCGTCACTGATTAAGTAGCGGTCACCGGTCGCTTGCTGCAAAAAGTTTATAGTCGCTGAACGAAATTCTGCGGCGTCCGAAGCACCTGCATGAGCTTGATCCCAGGCCTGTTTCAGTGAGGTTTGCAATTCCGGGCTAAGCTGATACAGGTTGACACGGCCGGGAAGTACAGCGTTAGCTGTATCCAGGGCGGTTGTAGTCTGGCTTATTTGGTCAGTCGTTAACGCGGATAAAAGAGTATGCCAATCGCTAATCAATTTTGTCACGGGAATGGCAATGTGAAACACCCGACCTGGATTAAGACGCTCAATCACTTCGATCGATTTACGGTGATATTCATCTGCCCCCAGGGTCTCCTTGCTGGTAACCAGATCTGTTACTCCTGCACTTTGAATTGCTGAGACAAATGCTTCATAAGCCTTATTTGTTTTCAACCGCATCGACCCCTGATCGATCAATTCCTGGTAGGTTTTGTGGCGCACAATCAAGTCTTCAAGATAATCATCCACATCGCCGTCGGCAAGAACCATGGTCATACGAACCTGATTACCACGGGCAAGTTCAATATGAGCGCGTGCAGGGTCCTGAATTCTTGGCGCAAAACCTGCGTAGAAAGAGGGTTCGTACCAATAAAAATAGACGCCCTGTGCGGGCTGCGAACCATCCCAGGGACCTTTTGTAGCGAACGCAGTTAAACTGTGTAGTAAGCAAAATCCAAACAGTACAACGAATCCGAATTTATTTAGTTTCATAATCATTTTATGGCCTCCGTTAATGAAATACTGCCTTGTACCTGCTCGTCCCCCGAATCCAGGGAAGACAAGGCGGGAATGTTTTTCAAATCTTCGTTACCGACAAAGGGTCGAACCTGAAATAACCACAGTTTGCCGCCGGAAAAGCCAAATTCAATATCCCACGGACGTGGCGTACCGGAAGGACCTACAGCAGCTTGCAAGGTGGCTTTTATCTTATTGGCACTGGCGGTTAATGCATCAATCTCGGCGGGCTCCAGCACGTGGTCATTGCCAGTAGCGTCAACCACTTCACTTCCACCGCCTTTTTTCAACAAACGTCGCCATGGCGATTTGAATGCGGTTTGTAGCTCGACCCCGTTTTTTGACCAAAGCAGTGTTTCCGCCGGGGTTCCATCAACCGCGCCGCCAACACCCTCTGATGTCGCTATTAGCATTTTGTCGGCATCTCCGGTATCAATATCTGCAGTCACCAGAACACCCGATTTTTCACTTGGAATAGATTCCAGAATTATCACCGAGGGTAATACCCATAAAGGTTCATCAATTAAGGTTTGTCGCCATGAAAACGAACGATAGGTGAATGGTGACGCCCAGACTTGCTTGAGGCCATCGTAAATTTCCTGCATAGAATCCATATTAAACAAGGTCAGATTCAAACCTGCACCATTAAAATTATCCTGATCCTCAACATTTGTGTCGCTGCGCACAAAGCAACCCACCGTCCTGGACTTATCATCTGGCCTGAGTAAGCCATTGCTATCCAGTCCGGCACGAATAGCGGCCTTAAGTTCTGTAGATAGCGGATTGTTTTCTATTGAATAGCGCATTATATCCAGACGTGGTCGAATCCATTCTGAAAGTGCTTGTTCACTTGTTCCTGCGGGTGTCATTTGTCCAAAAAATTGTTCGTAGGACCGTTTCTGAAATTCACGTAATGGTTCGCCTGCCTGCGCGATACCGAGGCTCAGGTACTTGTCAGGTACAAGCACTTTGGCTTTTTCACTATGGTCGTAATAGGCTCCAAATGGTATGACAATGCCGCGAGCAACATTATCCGGGAACATTTTTTTCAGTTCTCCCAGAAAAGCCGCTTTTGGTCCACTTCGAATGCCCGAATCCGCACGACTCATCTGAGCCAGATCAATCGGCATTTTCGTTTCGATATCCAGCTTTTCGGGGTCAACATGCAGTTTATTCTTACTACCTACCAGTTTTCCATCGCCGCTGCGCTTGGCATTGCGGTTATATTCGGCAAAAATCGCTTTGTCCTCAGCGCTCATATTAGCCACTTCTTTCAGATATACTTTTCCCCGTGGTGTAGCAATAAAAAACACATCTTTTCCATCATGCGGAAGCATGGTTTTAAACGGTGCATTGGTAACCACTGCATTGGGTATACCCAGTGCCCGTGCGAGTAGTTGAACATGGGAGACCACATTACCTTCTCCCTGTGTCATGATTCCCGCCGCAGGTTCCAGATCGGCCGGTGTTTCCGCTAAAGCAAGTATTTCACTGCGATGATAACTGCCTTCTTTCGGGGCGACCCGAAACTTACCCATGGCCATCCCCGGGTTCAACGCGCGAACGCCTGTATCGTATTCTGTAGCAAATATATTATGCAGTATCCGCGCTTGCCCGGTGGCAAAGTCATCCAGGCCTCTTATGGTGGAACCCAGCAACAATAGTGGAGAACCGCGAACAATATCGTCACCAATATGAGCAACATCCGGTAATAAATAGGTCCAGGGTGTCCAGACTTCGGCAAATGCGGCTAATGCACCGTTATGCGACCATTCAACAACACGCTGGAACTTCTTAAGGCGATCCAGGAATACTGTTCGCTCCCAGGTTGGCATGCTCATCAAGTGATCTATATGGGCGACTCCTGCAACTCTCTCACGTTCAGAGAGTAAACCAACTCCGTATGTAGCGTTCACCAGCCCGCCAAGCAAACCTAAGGATTCTTCAACCGTATTCGTACCACCCGTATCTGCAAGCTGCCCGCCCCGACTTTGTATCACGGATGCCGCAGTGACGTTAATATCAACCAAGCGTCGTGCATCTGCAGGGCTTACTTTCCTGGATGCGATCGCCTGTCTTGATGCGATCATTAATTTACCCAGCGCAATAATGGTTTCAACCGGACTGCTGGTGTTTTTAGGAAGGTGAGTACTGAGGCTCTGCATCAAGTTTTTATCCTTGAGCCGTTTTAGTTGAGGTAATAGTGCACTTAGATCTAAAGAGGTCAGCTTTTTAATCTCGCTGATCAATTGAGCAATTTTCGCACGCTCTTTTGCACGACCACCGCCCAGTTTGTCCAGGTAGGCGCTTAGCTTGGGAATTAAGGATGCAGAAACCTGATTGTGAGTTGCATCCCTTAAGGGTTTGAAATTTTTATCGATGGACTGAATGGCGCTTGCCAAAGAGCGAACTTTTTGTATTGCGCCCTGATCATTACGTACGAAGTAGCGTTTTTGTAATTCGTAAGCAAGTATATAGTGGCGAAAATCGTTGAACCGTTTGTCAGACAGAAAGCGCTCAAAAAACAACAACATATCCCGAGCTTCGTATTCGGCCCCCATCAGTCCGCCGTAAGCCCGCATTTGTGCTAATTTATGATTTGGATGGGTATCGACAAAAAACTTCTCGAGGATATATCCTCGAACAAGATTGGAATGATCGGGAAACGAATCCCACGCAAACAGATCCGAGGAATAGATATTGCCCAGGTACATTTTTTGCTTTGCCAGTTGTTCCGCTGAAGGTGCACGAAAGGCAGCGCAAAACCGGGTTTTTCCACAGGAATTGCCGATGCTGCCATCCTTTCTTTGAACCGGAAACTTGGAGCCATCCGTACAAACGCAAAAATTGGGTGTATAGGGACCTTTGAGCTTGGATAAAACTTGAGAAAAATTGCTTCTCAAGCTTTGTTTTTGAGCCTCCGTAAGTTCAGGCCCGACACTCGCCATGACCGGTAACGATACCCCTAGAAAAAGCACAAAAAAAGACCCGCAAAGTTGGCGGCGGCAAGCAACCTTATTGATGAAGATATTCAAAATATTGTACGACCTTTCCATTAGCATTCCCTACAATACGTTCAAGATTAATAACTATTTAGGCACTATTTTCCTGCGGCTGCAAGCTATTGTGTGTTCGGGTTTCGGCAACAAGGGAGTTGCAGCGGTGCATTTGTACTTACTCATCCCCAATAATTGATGGCTTGCATCTTAACCATGAAACCTGCTGAGTAGATACAAAGATAATTCATAAATCTATAATCATCGCTGGTTATCGGCACCGGCAGCTATCTCGTTAATTGTAGTTCCACGTTTCTCAATATTCACCAATACCTGGGTATTGGAAAGTGCCTGGTTATCTTGTTGCTCAACAGGTTGCGGCAATAATACCTCGTGCTCAGACCACCAGTCACGCGCCTGTTTTTTGGTCCAGGTCGGTACTGTACATTCAGCCAGGCTATTGGCCAGTGCAATCGCTGACTCAGGACGTTTCTCGGGTTCTTTCTCAAGGCACTGAAGAATCAATCGCTCAAGATCCTGTGGTATGGCCTGGCCAAGACGATCAGACGGTGTTTCCGGTAAATCGTGCAGATGGCTGGCGCAAATCTCCACGGAACTGTTTCCTTCGAATACCTTATGTCCTGTGAGTAGATAATACGCTACTGCACCCAGAGCATAAAGGTCACTTTGTGGACTGACGCGATCCGGTGTGGTGATTGTTTCCGGCGCCATATAAAAAGGCGTTCCCACCAGGGTATTGAGTTGCGTAAGCTCAGGGCCTTTTACATTGAGTTCCTTTACAAGTCCGAAATCCAGTACTTTAACCCGATCATACATTCCTCCTCGTTCACAAAGCATAATATTCGCTGGCTTTATGTCCCGGTGAATCATGTCTTTCGAATGTGCTTCATCCAGTGATGCACATATTTGCTGCAAAATATAAATAACCCGAGCAGTGTTTACCGCACCTTTGTTAAGGACAAGATCCTCCAGATTGATGCCACTCAGAAATTCCATCGCGTAATACAAGGTACCGTCTGGGGTAATGCCATAATCATATACAGCAACTGTATTAGGATGGGTCAGACAACTCATGATCTGCACTTCGTGCTCAAATCGAGCTTTTGCCGATTCACTCTGCGCAAATTCCGGGTGCATCAGTTTTATTGCTGTCGGTCGGCGCAACATGGCGTGCTGGGCTCTGTATACCGCACCATTACCTCCGTCTCCAATTTTGTATTTCAGTTTGTACTGCCCTAGAGGTTGTCCAATTCTCGACATGGTTTTTTGCAACCTGCGACGCACCGACAGGGTGTATTTTAAAAACATAAAGGCGCCTATCAATACCCCCAAAATCATGATGATACCAATCATGATATTTCGTTCTATTGTCCCTCCACGGATAAAATCGCTCTCCGGAATAAATACGCCCACCCAAAATTCGCGTTTATCGTCGAACTTGTGAGATTTGAATCCAACCCACCAATTTTCATCATTGCTCGCGAATGAAAAAATTTGTTCGGTTCGACCCTTGTCAGCCCACTGGTTATAAGCTGCTTCAAGAACCGGGAAATTGAGTTTTGAGATCTTTGCCAGTAATGCACCATCAATTGAACGGTCATCCGTAAACCGCTCGTCCCACGGCAGGCCCATAATCCGCCCATCATCAGAAAGAACCAGCACCTTACCGTTTTCACTGGGCCTCAAGGTCATGGTAAAACGAGATATATCAGACAGATGAACATCGAAAGATGATACAAATAGTGCGCCAGAATCGGGCTTACGCCAGGAACTGGATACTGTTATCGCAGGTACATTGGTGACATAAAGCATATAAGGGTCACTCCAATATGCTTTACCCGGATCTACATCAAGTGCTCCACGAAACCAGGGCCATGTTGTCGATTCATAGTCGGTATAACGTAACCAGCTCTCGACGACTTGTCCGTCTTTCCAGCGACGCCATTGTGCTTTGTTTCGCCCCCATTCCTCTGAATTGACAAGCCGGGTAATAAACCCACCGTCCTTCCTGAACAGTTTAAAGTGATTATTTCCAGCCTCGTCAGACAAACTAAAGCCTTTAATTTGCGGATATAGCTCCATGAAGGGTTTAACCAATGTGTAAAGTTCTTTATCAACCTCACTGTCTTCAATGTCGAACGACTGCAACTGGCGCTGAACAACATGGAGATTTTTCCTCAGAGGGACGAAAAAAAGATACAGTCGTTGCTTAGTGGAAAAGGTATTTTCATCGATCAAGTGGCTTGAAAGCGCGTTAACCAGGCGATTGTCATAATAATACATTGTAATCATTGCAGTGCTAATAACGATTACACCAAGGATGCCGAAGTTTCGGACAAGACGACGTTGTTGCCGTCCTACCTGGTTAAAAACTCCAAAGGCTTTTGTAAATTTTTTCACATTCCCCATTACAATTCGAAACCACCCCACTGCAAAGATGGTGAGACTCTGACCCTTCCTCGCCCAATTTGAAAAATTATTGTAAACGTAGCCAGTTGAACCATCGCCAGAACCTCTGATTAATCATTCAGGTTTAGTATTCGAAATCAGCTTGATCGCTATAAGGCTGTTTCACAAAAACGCTAAACAGTATGCTAGTCCTTCGTCAATAAAACCTTGACATAATACTAGTTTAAACCAGGAAACAGTTCGATAACAGAAAACCGGGCTAGAGATCAGAAATAGGTATGTCAGTAGACCCCATATTTTTGGTTTTTAAGTTTGGTGCTGCTTTCAACAATTCATCGGCGATTTCTGCAGCAGGGCGATTGGTTTTTTTGGACGTCCTGTCCAGACCAATATGAGGCCATAATGCATCACGCAATTCTGATGGCAGGAGGTTTTCAAGATACTCAAGTGCAGTCCCGGTTGAATCGCGGTGTTTTGTTGATATTGCCTGATAACAAAGCTCCAAAACATCAGGGTTATACATCAGCCCCAGTAAATGAAAGACATGATTTAGCCAGTTGGGTTCTTCAATGTCGGTAGCTTGTTTATTTTCTACGGGAAAAGTTTTTTTACCTGAACTGTCGAGCTCTTGTAAAACTAAATCGTGCAACTCAATGTGTGGAAAATTCAGGTTTGGGTGATTTATTTTCAATTTAAGTAAGGCCTGGCCACAACGAAAACGAACATTCCAGTCCAGATCGCTGAGGCCTTCAATCAGACCATTTACTGCTCGCTGGTTCTCCGCAAGGCCAAGAACCAGCGGTAAACGGCGCCTGATTATTGGATGCTGTTGCTGGTCGAGCAATGCATCCATCAATTGCCCTGTACAGGTAGAGGTCACGGGTCGTAATGCGCTGAATACATCCTGGAGTACCTGTTGCTTTGCCAATAGAGGAATTACATGGGGTACCAGCATCGGAGTCAGGGGCTGGGCCAACAGGGCCGCAACAATACGTCCATCATCCTCGCTTTGTAATTCAAGTATTGCCTTGAAACCAGGATCGAGGTCTACTGCCAAACTGGTAATTTTTTCAGGTGGTTTCTCTGCTTTGGTTTCGTGTCGTAATTGCGATATTGCTTCTAAAAGTTTGTCACGTTCAATGGCTGTCTTGGTTAATGCAAGGGTTCGCTGAGTTGTCACATCAACCGTGCTGATTTCCGCGGCACTTAGCGTTCCATTGCGCAAATTATCCACCAATTGGTGGACATAGCCCTGGTGTAGCATGTAGATAACGATCAATGATAATCCTGCCAGGATCATAGAAAGTATTGGTAAAACAATATCAGGCGAAATCGGCAGCAAAAGAATACCCATAATTAAAAGGCTGCCAAGCATTTCGCCGGATCGTTCGATGCCGACATCAATAAGTACCTTGGTGCTGCGTTTATCATTCGCAGAAATAGGTGTATAGAGCGTTTCGAATCCAGCCCTGTAAAACGAATTAATCAGCAAAGCGGTACCTCCTCGTAATAAAGTTACGGTAAGTAATTGCTTGACTACCAAAGCTAACATGCCGCCCGCCATGACGGTCAGGGGTAACACAGCCATGGTTCCCCCGAGCCCAAATCGTTTCAGTGCTTTTTCACCGGCCGAACTTTGTAATAAAAAGCCGCCAACACCAATGCCCATATAGAAGTACGAGAAAAAACTGATTAATTCTTCATCGGATAAAGTGCTCGCCGCTTTGGATTTCATCAGATAGTCGAGAAGGGCAACAATGATGGCCACCAAAACCACCAGAAAAGCCATACGCCTGATCAATCCATTGGTTTTCAATGGCGTCAGAATAAATCCCATTGGTTCTTTATTCTGTTGACGAGCCACACCTCCGCAAGTCACCACCCAAAGCGAAATCGCGCAAATACAATGCATCATGCTCAACATCAGCAAAACGGAACGTGTGTCACTGTATCCGGATACGAATTTCGCTGCAAAACCACCTAGAAGTCCACCCAATGTAGCGGCGGCAGCCAGTCGGGCAATTGTGGTTTTTGCGGTATAGGGATCGAATCGCTCGTTAATCACAGACCAGAAGCCACTGATCAGTATCGCGCCAAATACAGTAATGTGAAGATACAGAATAACTACGATTAGTTTGGGCTGATAAGCCATCATGAACCATTCGCCACAAAACAAAATACTGCTTAGTGCGAAAATCCGGGGTATCAACCAGGCGGGGCCCTGTCGACTGAGAACTCGGGACATAGTCAAAACCGAAATGACCGAAAGCGCAGCACTAAACGCCATCATTTTTGGTAACTTATCGATGTCAAATACTGTGAGAAATAATGCGTCCCGCGTCGCTTTACCCGCAACATGATGCGCGATCATGATAACTGCTGTCACAGTCGCCATAACCAACGTAACGAGACCATCACGAAATGTAGGATTATCTGTATTCGACACTGGGCTATTCCTGTAATTCGGTTAAATATCCACAATTAATATGGGATCTTAATGGATGACAATTATTTTAATTTCAGTATCCAAAGTTCTAGGGGGATAAATTCTTTTCGCTGACGGAACCAGAGTTAATAATAACCGATAAATGCGAATAAATATTAAAGAACCCTCGGATTAACCCAAGAATTTTGTGAATTGGATTACCCAATGGTTTTTGTAACAGAGCCCTGTTGGAGACTTGACCGGTTTGTGAACGAAATCCATTCACCGAGCGCCGGTGAAAGGAAGCGGGAAATCACATTTTCCATTTCCGCCAAGGAAACAGCCCATGGATGGCCGGATGATAACCAGTTAAACGTCTTGCCGAAGAAATCAGAAACCGTCGATGTCGATACCCATCACATCTCGCAGCACACTCCAGCGCGGCGAGCGCTGCGAATTGGTTTGACCCAAGATCCAGTAATCATACAATTCGTTGAGTTCTCCGCTTTGTTTTTTTAGCTCAATCCACTGGGACAAAAATTCTGCAAGATCCCGGTCTTGGTGAGCAACGGCGAAACCCAAAGGTAGCTTAACGTTTAAACCTATCGGTACAACCGGGCAGTAACCGGGATAAAAGAACGACCACGCGGACCCGCTTTCGGCGTCGATCATTAACGCATCAAGCGAAGTCTCTCCGGCCTGAAAAAAATCGCGCAAATTGTTGATCACAACGGGCTGTACTTGTGGAAAGCGGGATTTCACTAGGTGACGTAAATAGTGTTCGGGAGGTACTGCGATCTTGATTCCTTCCAGTTTATTAATACTGGCGACGGTAGCAAATTGTCTGCGCCGATCATCGCGCACAACGAAACAAACAGACACATCGAGATACGGTCTGGAATATCTTATATTGAGTAGATTCGAAGTCGTAATCGGCAATCCGGACATTGCTACATCGAAGTGATTTGCATCCAGTTGGCTTGCTAAGCGTTTAAATTCGAAGGGTACAAATTCCAAGGTCCAATCCAGTTCTTGCGCCAACATGTGAGCCATGTCGATGTCGAAACCCACGAGTTCGCCTTTTGCATTGAAGTAGGAATACGGAAGATGGTCTTTTAAATACCCGACTCGGATGATGCCGCTCGCTCTTATCGCGTCCAAACCGGACTGACCTGTAGTATCACTCGAAATTTCTCCTGCCGGCGGAGTATCGTGCACAACCGCGGGTGATGGATGACGCAGTAGTTGCATTTGATCCACCACAGTATTCCTGGAAGGTCCTGTACTATTCGATTCTGCCAGCCATGCGTTCAAAACAAAGTGAAGAATTACGGCAACAACGACTGCAGCTCCTAATCGCACGACGAGGTGGGTGACTTGAATACGCAATATTCCTTTAGTCGCACAGGTGCCCAACGCAGTTACAGTAAATAAATGCATCACCGCTAAAACATCCCCAAGCCGGGAACAGTACACATCGGCAACGATAAACAGCTGAAACATGTCCGCGGGCAATCGAAAACTATCCAGCAAAAACGGCATGGCAATAATCGGTTTGCCAAAGTAGGTCACGCTGCCCAAACCCAACAATTTAGTATAATCCTCACTATCCAGTGGACCACCGATAAACCAGGCAGCGAATGGAATGAAAATCATTGTCAGTAGTTTTCCGAGATTGGGAATCGGATAGATCAGCGGATAAATTACGTCCACATCTGATCTCATTTCCTCGTCCTCATGACCGTGTTTGGCAAACAACAGCTTGGTTTTTTCAATGAGCATGGGTAACACAACGATCAGCTTTGCTGTGGCAAACGCTGTAATCATTGCCTGTAAGGTCACATCGAGAACATCCCGATAACGAAACGGGGTGCTCGAGGTCACCAGGACACTAAGTAAGAAAAACACCAATATTACCGCGGCTGAATAGGCAAGCAGGTAAGCCTGTATACGCGCAAGTTCCTCAATTGTCATTGTACCCGAAGCCGCCGCCACAATCGCGAACACACCGTAAGGGGTCAATCGAACGACGTATTCGTTCAAACGTTTTAGTATATCCAGCCACTCATCCAGACGAGAGATAAACTCTTTCTTTTTGGGCATCGCCATGACCGCAATACCTAAACCGATGGAAAAAATCACGACCGCAGGAATCCAGTTGTTCGCCAAAGACCGAAACGGATTAGTCGGTATAAACAGCTCAACCAAGTTCAGCGACCCAGGCGCTTCCAGCAATGTATTGCTATAGAATGCGGACGATTGCCCCGGGGGAAACGCTGAAGCCATCAAGACGACTGCAAACAGGCCAACCGTCCACAAAATCAATAAGGTTATCCCCACTCTTCCGCTCAGACGACCGGCCTGCTGCGGGGTCAATCTTCCCACACTGGCCACCAGTGAGATCGAGATATACGGCAACACGGTCATCTGCAGAAATCCAACGAAGATTTCGCCGAAAATCTGCAGCCCTTTACACCATTCGCCAAATATCAGTCCGCAGGCAACTCCGGATGCCAAACCTATCAGCGTTCTCATCGAGAGACTTAACCGAAATTTCTTTTTGAATGTATCGTCTGTCATCGTTTGTTGGAGTGTGGTTTGATTTATAGTCGATCAGAACGACACAAGGCGAGCGAGTCCCAAGCAACCCGTTCATCGGCACCTACTGATTGTAATCGAATTGAGGAATCCATTTTCCAACTTGATATATACTTTAATCGGCTCTGTTGCAAAAAAGCCAAATTTAGCCAGATTTAATATTTAAGGATATTTTGATCAATGTCAGATTTCAAGTGGCGGCATTTTACAGGTGAAATGATCTTCGGGTGCGTTCGATGGTACTGTAAATACGGTATCAGCTACCGCGATTTGGAGGAAATGATGCTGGAACGGGGATTGGAAGTCGATCACACAACGATCTATCGTTGAGTTCAGCATTATGCTCCCGAAATGGAGAAGTGCCTGCGGTGGTACTGGAAACCCACCCTGGATTATAGTTGGAAGGTCGATGAAATCTATGTGAAGGTCAAAGGGAAGTGGATGTATTTGTACCGGGCTATTGATAAGCGGGGTCACACGATTGATTTTTATCTCTCCCCCACCCGCAATACGAAAGCGGCCAAACCGTTCTTGGGCAAAGCACTCAAAGGTATGAAATCCTGGGCGCATCCACAGACGATCAATACCGACAAAGCTCCAACTTTCGGACCCGCTATTGCTCAATTAAAAGAGGAAGGAAAATGCCCGAAGGATACCGTACACCAACAGGTGAAATACCTAAACAACCGCGTTGAAGCTGATCACGGCAAACTTAAGCGGTTGATCAATCCTGTGCGGGGTTTTAAATCCTTGAAGACGGCCTAGGAAAAATTTAAGGGGTCAAATCTTGACTTATACCTTTTAAAAGCTTCACAACTTCTTCATCCTTTTTCATAAACTTGTTGAGTCGCCCGATCGTGCGTGACACTGTACTGTAATGCTTAACATTAAAATTCCTGGCAATGGTTGTTAAATTTTCTCCTGAAAAATC
>Ga0114934_10000146_pt1 | contig 41658 bp, 29 predicted proteins | sample 4SBtaG_2_FD_99695 | JGI IMG/M metagenome (GOLD analysis project Ga0114934, IMG submission 99695) | Deep subsurface microbial communities from Kolumbo volcano to uncover new lineages of life (NeLLi) - 4SBTROV10_white metaG | ecosystem: Environmental > Aquatic > Marine > Volcanic ...
AACAGCCCTCTATGGGGGATCTGTGGAGGAAGTGTATGCGGCAGGGAAGCCGCATCCAAGCCTACAAGGATGTATTTACGGCGTCTTCCGGAACAGATCACCCATAGAGGGGCGAGCAGTTACTATTCAACAATCATCGTGGATCTGAGTCGTAACCTTATTGCTTTATCGCTGACCGATCCCAGGTCAGTTATTGATTACTCTATGCAGACCTGGGATCTTTTACTTCGACAGGGTCGGCGTTCGATGTTGTTATCACGTCTGTGTCATATTTTACTGCAACAGCAATTGCTTGAGCGTTTGCCGGAGCAAGTGCGACAACATCTACTTTCAGAATACGTATTTTTTGAAAAGCTGGATAGTACAATTCGTTGGGAAATCCGTTGTATTACTCGTGCCTTGGAACCTTTGGGTTGTCCGACGATCCTGTTAAAGGGGGCTGGGTATCTGATCGCAGGCAATACGGCTGCGGGAGGTCGGGTGTTTTCCGATGTGGACATATTGGTACCAAAAGGCCGCATCAATGAGGTCGAGTCTGCATTACGCGGTCATGGTTGGGTGGGTACTCACCAAAATGACTATGATCAACGTTATTATCGTCAGTGGATGCATGAATTGCCGCCGATGATCCATCTTAAACGACATTCGAATCTCGATGTGCATCACAATATTCTGCCTGAAGTAGGACGTGTTTGTCCGGATGCGGAAAAACTTTTTGAGCAGGCTGAACAAATTCCCGAGGGCCCGCTTTTGGTACTGGCACCAGTAGATCGGGTTATACATTCAGCGGTTCATTTGTTTCACGATGGAGAACTGGATCATGGTCTTCGAGACCTTTCCGATATAGATCTGTTGCTACGTGAATATGCTGATTCTCAGGGTTTTTGGGAATCACTGCCAAAACGTGCCGATGAATTGCGTCTTTCACGTTCCCTGTACTATGCATTACGTTATACAAAGCTTTTTTTCAATACCCCGATCCCGGACGTGGTTATCTCAGAGCTTAACAAAGCAGCGCCCGGTTATTTTGGCGTGCGCTGGATGGACAGTTTGTTTCAGCGTGCACTGATGCCGGATCATAGCAGTTGTGACGATAGATTTACCGGGTTGGCGCGATGGTTGTTATTTATTCGTTCACATTGGTTATGTATGCCGCCGCTTATGTTGGCCAGGCACCTTCTTAAAAAAGCGGGTATGCGTTGGCAGGATCGACGTAGTTTGAAGAAGCGTTGATGGTTGGTAAATTGGTTTAGATAGCTTCCTCGACTAACAAAACGTATACGGTGCCTCGATGGGTTCTATTTCCACAGTCTCTCCTGCTTTAATGCTGTTGCAATCTGCCGGAAGGATAATAAAACAATTGGTTTTATTCAGTACGCTGAGGTTATGTGATTCCTGTTTTGTAGCCGGGGTAACCATCAAAACACCTGCATCATTTATAAAACATGATCCCCTCTGGAATTCTTGTCTCCCGGGAGTTCTATTTATGTCCGTATCGCACCGGGCGTTCAGATGTAGACTTTTCTTTTCTGTTGCCCCTGATAGTTTTAGTAGCGCCGGTCGGATAATTTGATAAAAAGTAACCAGGACTGAAACAGGGTTGCCGGGTAAACCAAAGAACCAACAGTTGCCGATACGGCCAAAGGCTAAAGGTTTTCCCGGTTTCATGGCAATTTTCCAGAAGTTGATCTGTCCAACCTGTTGCAGTGCTTCTTTAGTGTAGTCTGCATCGCCAACAGACACGCCACCCGAACTGATTATTACATCGTTTTCCGCGGCGGTGTTTTGCAGAGTGTTACACAATAGCTCCAGATTATCTTTGATTACTCCCAGATCAAGTGCCTGAATATTCAGAGGAGAGAGGAGTGCGTGAATGCTATAACGGTTGCTGTCGTATATTTCACCACTTTTTAACGGTGTGTTTAGTGGCCTAAGTTCGTCACCCGTTGAAAAAAATGCAGCACGCAATTTGCGTTGTACACAAAGATCCCCGAGGCCCAATGAAGCAATTAGTCCTATGTCGGCGGCTGAAATTCTATGACCTTTTTCAAAGACTATCTGCCCAGTTTCAATATCGCTTCCAACTCCACGTACATAGTCTTCGTATGCAATTGTTCCGGAAAAAGACATAAACTTTTCGGATTGTTCGACGTTTTCCTGAAGTATTACCGAATCGGACCACTCAGGAAGCACTGCGCCAGTAAAAATACGGATACATTCGCCTTCTTTATGTGTGCCTGTATAAGGGCTACCTGCCCAGGATGTGCCCACAATTTGAAGCTGTTTGGGTTGAAGGTTGGCGATTTCTGAATATTTAACGGCGTAACCATCCATTGCCGATATTGCTTCGCTGGGTATGTTCTGCGTGGCATATAAGTTATCGACCAAAATTCGACCAACACACTCTTTGAGCGGGACTTGTTCAGAGCCACTAACAGGTTCTATTTGTTCATTTATTTTGCGCTTTGCTTCGTTGACGGTAAGCATGTTAGTTAACTGGTTGGCTGTCCGAGAATAGAAATTGTCACGAGGGAAGGTGGAATCGATGCCCCAATTTGAGAAAGCGAGGCGAATTCCTGCCCTCTTTAGCGACAAATAGGTCGGCAACGGATCCGGATCGCGCCAGCAACCCCTCGGGGATGAAACACGGTATGTATTTCATGATTTAATTCGGGACAGTGAAGCAATTTTACTTTTATACTGTGGGTTCTGTATTCTTCGACAGTTTTCTGGATTGGCCAAGGAAATCCTCGATAATAAAATTCACGATTAGCTCCGCCTGGTTGATATCCAGCACAGGAATGTCAACGACAGCTACCGGTAAATGCGTATCTGTGGCTATCGCAATAACAGAGGGGTCGTCTGGAAATAGCAAAGGCTTTCCGATAACGGGGCGATGTAATTCAATCTTCGGAAAGCTTTCCCGTTTAAAGCCTTCGACCAAAATCAGATCGAGCCCGGATTGATCTAAATGTTTTAGTTGGTCAGACAGCTTCGGCTCTTCGTTATTAGTAAATTCGGTAACAATTGCACGACGATATCGGGATACCAGCATTACTGGTGAAGCACCTGCTTCACGCAACAAAAAACTGTCTTTTCCAGGATGGTCGATATCGAAGTTATGATGACTGTGTTTAATCAGCCCGGTATTGAGTCCCTGGCTTTTTAGTAGTGGAATTACTTTTTGCAGTAATGTTGTTTTGCCTGTACCGCTGAAACCGGCAAAGCCCAATACGGGAATTTCATTGTTGAGCATTAGCAGGTGTAAAAATCTCTGTACCAACCGACGAAACGACCGATGCCTGATTCGATCGGGGTTGCCGGCTTGTATCCAACGTCTTCAATTAAATCAGTAATATCTGCGTAGGTCGCCGGTACGTCTCCATCCTGCAAAGGCAGAAAATTTTTCTCAGCTTGTTTACCAAGTGCCTGTTCAAGAACTTCTATAAAGCGTTTTAATTCCACCGGGTTATTGTTGCCGATATTATAGAGTCGATAGGGCGCTTTGCTGGTGCCCGGATCCGGAGTATCGCTGTTCCATTGAGGGTTACTTGAAGCAATTCGATCAGTGACTCGAACAACACCTTCAACAATATCGTCAATATAGGTGAAATCCCGTCGATGGTTGCCAAAATTGAAGACGTCTATGGGTTTGCCTTCGAGGATGCTCTTGGTAAACAAAAACAAAGCCATGTCGGGCCGCCCCCAGGGGCCATAGACGGTGAAAAACCGCAGGCCGGTTGTGGGCAGTCCATATAAATGGCTGTAGGTGTGTGCCATTAATTCGTTGGCTTTTTTTGTCGCCGCATACAGGCTTAGCGGGTGATCAACATTATCGTGAATGGAAAACGGCATCGAGGTATTGGCGCCATATACGGAACTGCTCGACGCAAATACCAGGTGCTTTACCTGATTGTGACGGCATGCTTCGAGGATATTGCAAAAACCGACCAGATTTGCGTCGATATAGGCTCCGGGGTTTTCCAGAGAATATCTTACACCGGCTTGGGCCGCGAGGTTGATTACGCGGTCTGGTTTACGAGATGCAAAAGTCTGGTCGATTAGTTTTTTGTCTTCCAGGCTGCCTCGTATTTCGGTAAAGCCCGGATGAGGTTTCAGTTTTGCAAGACGGGCTTCCTTTAATGATACGTCGTAATAGTCATTGACATTATCGATGCCAATGACCTCATCACCCCGGTTTAGCAGTTTCAAAGCAACAGTCGATCCAATAAAACCGGCGGTGCCGGTAATTAAAACCTTCATAGACATTCTTTTCTTAAGTTACAGGTAAGCATCTGTACAATCTGCAGGCAGAGTGTATTTAACATCGAATATAACCGATTGAGGTTTTGCCAATGCCTTAATGGCGGTAGCACCCATTTCAGTGAACTGTCTGTGTCCCACAGCCAGGATGATGGCATCGTATCGATTGTTTTCCAGTTTATCAAGCAAATTGATTCCCAGCATTTGTTTGGCTTCTTCCGCCTCCGCCCAAGGGTCGTAAACATCGACAATAGCGTTATATCCTTCTAATTCATCGACAATATCAATCACTCGCGTATTGCGGATGTCCGGGCAATTTTCTTTAAAGGTTAATCCCAATATAAGTACATTTGCCCGTGCTACATGTATACGTTTTTGTGTCATTAGTTTTACGACACGTTCAACTACATAAGCTCCCATACTATCGTTAATACGCCTACCGGCAAGAATAATTTCAGGATGGTGGCCTATTTCCTGCGCTTTATGAGTTAGATAGTATGGGTCAACGCCGATGCAATGACCGCCAACCAATCCAGGTCTGAAAGGTAAGAAATTCCATTTACTGCCTGCGGCTTCTAGGACTTCCAGGGTATTTAGCCCGAGGCTGTGAAAAAGTACGGCAAGTTCATTGATGAGTGCGATATTTACGTCTCGTTGCGTGTTCTCAATAACTTTTGCCGCTTCGGCGACTTTAATGCTGCTTGCTTTATGCGTTCCAGCAATAATCACAGTTCGGTAGAGTGCATCGACGAATTCTGCGATATCTGCTGTGGATCCCGATGTTACCTTTTTGATGGTTGTTACGCCGTGTTCTTTATCGCCGGGATTAATTCGCTCAGGACTATAGCCAGCAAAAAAATCCCGATTAAATTTAAGTCCGGACTCAGTCTCAAGTACAGGTATACAAATTTCTTCTGTTGCCCCTGGATAGACGGTGGATTCATATATCACGATGTCGTCTTTGCCAAGTATCTTGCCGATAGCCGAGCTGGATTTAATTAAGGGTGTCAGGTCTGGCCGTTTATTTTTGTCTATAGGTGTGGGTACAGTGACAATAAAAACATTACATTTTTTTAAATCTTCAGGGTTTGAGGTGAAAGCCAGGTTTTTTACCTGCGCAAGTTTCTCTGCTTCGACTTCCAGTGATTTGTCGTGGCCGGCGATCAATTCGTCGATTCGCTGGCTGCTGATATCGAGCCCAATGGTTTCGAAGTGGTTTCCGAATTCAACCGCCAGCGGCAGACCGACGTAGCCCAATCCGACTACACCGATTCTGCATTCCGTAAGCGACCGCATGGCGCCTCCTTAAGTTTTGTAGGTTAAAAGTGATAATGATTAGTGGTTTTTTAATAGAATAAGCTTAGACTATTATTGAATGTTTTAGCCGTGACATTTTGGAGTCGGTCATGATTTGATTTATATTTAAATTAATTGGAACTACATAAAGGTAAATCGCATTGCAACTGGTTAATCTATTATCTCTATGAAATGAACCGACTGATATATACTAAGTCAGTGCCATTTTAATGGATAGCTTGGCAATAGAAAAGAGTCGTTCAGGAATTCATTATTTGTAAGTAAATATTAACCCCAAATAAATTGTTATCAGGTGCGTTATCTTTCGTTTCTCAACGGTAACTTAAGTTAGAATATTCCTTTTCGGGTTTTACCCGTAATTTAATTATCTAGACAAAAAAATAAGGAATTAGCAAAGAATGATTCGGATATTTAGACATTACATATCGGGCATATTTCTGGGGCTTGTGCTATTGGAGTTTGGTGTTTTTTTTGCGGCAATACATTTTGGTTCAATGGCTCGATTCCAGGAATTGATTCCATTTGATTCGGCATTGATTACTCCTTCGTTAATTTTTGCCGTTATCCTGTTGACTACCAATACAGGTATGGGGCTCTATCAGCGTACTCAAACCTGGGGTGACGCTGGCTTATTACTACGCATCATCGGTAGTGTGGTTCTAGGTGGACTGGCAATGAGTTTGATTTTTTATTTCATTCCTCTTGTTTCCGTCAGCAGAGGTATCGTGGGTTATGCACTGCTTTCCTCTTTCATAGGTGTAACTTTCTTACGGATCATATTTTATTCGGTGGTTGATCGTCGGGTATTAAAACGCAGGGTATTAGTGTTTGGTGCGGGAAAAAATGCTCAAAAAATAACCGAGCTCGATACTGAAAATGTTACTGGGACTATTCGGGTTATCGGCTGTGCACCTCTTGAAGGCCAGCCGATAGAGGTTCCGGAAGACCGCGTAATCAATTTGAATATGCCGTTAAACGAATATGCGACTCAAGAGGATGTTGATGAAATAGTTGTTGCACCCGATGATCGTCGCAAAGGATTACCCGTTGATGAAATATTGGATTGTAAAATGAATGGATTCGAAGTGGTCGATATGCTGACGTTCTTTGAGCGTGAAGCGGGATTTATCCGGGTTGACTGCCTTTACCCCAGTTGGTTGGTATTCTCGGATGGTTTTAGAGCGGGTTTTCTGCGAATGTTTTCGAAACGGTTGTTCGATATTTTTGCAAGTCTTGTGTTGTTGGCAGTTGCATGGCCAATAATGATTCTGACTGCATTGATTATCAAACTGGAGAGTGGCTTTAAAGGGCCGGTATTCTATGAGCAAGTTCGGGTTGGCATAAGCTGGCGCTTATTTCGGGTTATAAAGTTTCGAAGCATGCGGACTGATGCCGAACTCAAGGGCAGACCGATAATGGCAACCAGGAATGATAACCGAGTGACTCGGGTGGGTCGTTTTATCAGAAAGGTACGGATTGATGAATTGCCACAGTTATTCAATGTGTTAAGAGGTGATATGAGCTTTGTCGGGCCGCGCCCGGAACGCCCTGAATTTATGGAAAAATTTGCGGAAACCATACCGTACTATTCTGAACGTCATCGAGTAAAACCCGGGATAACCGGATGGGCGCAGTTATGTTATCCATACGGAGAAAATGAAATTGATGCCCTAAAAAAACTTCAGTATGACCTCTACTATGTGAAGAATTACAGTGTGTTTTTCGATTTGATGATAATGCTTCAGACAATAGAAGTGGTTCTTTGGGGCAAGGGCGCGCGATGAAGAACCAGGATAGAAAGTGTTGACATTGGTATGAATATCGGTTTTTTCAGTTATTCAATCTGTGCGATAGCATTTGCGATTCAGTCCATTCTAATGGTGATTAGTTGGCGTGGAAGGTTGCTGGGTGGGTTGCTGTTTTTGTCCTCAGTCGTGACAACAATGTGGGCGGCATTGCTGGCTTATCAGTCTGGGTATGAGGAATTGCCGTCTGCCGTTATTTGGTCGATTGAAATCATAAGAGCAGGGGTCTGGCTGATTTTTTTCCAGAAATTATTAGGATTGGCGTTAAAGTCAGGTCTCGGTCAAGTAAAACTGTTTCAGAAATTGACAGTTTTAATTTATGCAATTGCTGGCTTGTTATTAGTTGTAGTCTGGAACTGGGACTACCTGCAGTTGCTGGAGCCTGGTATTTTTCAAGCCAATACGCAAATGGCCGGTCATGTGTTTATGGCCTTGATCGGTATGATTCTGGTTGAACAGTTTTATCGCAATGCGAGACCCGATCAGCGCTGGAGTATAAAATTTGTTTGTCTGGCAGTGGGTGGTATGTTTGCCTATGACTTTTATTTGTATTCTGACGCGATGCTATTTAAGCGAATCAATGCGGATATATGGATGGCCAGAGGGGCTGTGTTCGCAATCGTTGTGCCTTTCATAACGATATCGGCTGCTCGCAATCCGGAATGGTCTGTTGATCTGTTTATTTCTCGTGGAGTGATATTCCATACGGCAACATTGTTAGGTGCAGGTGTTTATCTCCTGTTTATGTCTATTGCTGGATACTATATCAAGATCTATGGAGGGGAATGGGGTGCTGTTGCGCAGATAATATTTCTAGTGGGTGCCTTTTTGGTTTTGGCGCTATTGTTGTTTTCCGGGCAAATTCGTTCTCAATTGAGGGTTTTTTTAAGTAAGCATTTTTTTAGTTACGCCTATGACTATCGACAGGAATGGTTGAAAATAATTGCAACCTTATCTGAGACGGATAGTGGCTTTGCCCTTGATAAACGGATTATTCTCTCGCTTTCGGAATTGGTTGAAAGTCCAAGTGGATTGTTATGGATTCGTGATAGTCATGGAAATTATGTTAAACGGGCTGATTTCGGTAATCCGGAAATAACAGTTGAGTCTATAGCGTCAAATGACCCTTTAGTATTAGCCGTTATTGAAAATGAGTATCTTGTAAATTTGAGGGAATTGCATAGGGTACCGGAAATGTATTCCGGTCTGGATTGTCCTGAATGGATTAAGTTGTATCCTAATGCATGGGTGTTTGTGCCATTATTTCAGGGAAATGATTTGTATGGGTTAGTGCTATTGACTTATCCACGAACCCAAATTGAGTGGAACTGGGAAGTGATCGAATTATTGCGTACGGCTGGTAGACAGGCAGCGAGTTATCTGGCACTCGAAGATGCTGCAGCGGAATTGGCACAAGCGCGTCAGTTTGAGGGATTTAACCGATTATCTGCGTTCGTGATTCATGATTTGAAAAATCTGATTGCGCAGCTTTCATTAGTGGTGCGCAACGCCGAGCGTCACAAAGAAAATCCGGAATTTATGAAGGATGCGATCATGACCGTGGATCATGCGGTTGGCAAAATGAGTCGCTTAATGTCTCAGTTAAGAAATGCAGGGAAAGGACGCGCGGTATCAGAATTGCCTCTCCAGACAATATTAAAGGAAGTCGTCAACGCCCGTTCAAAACAGTTACCAAAGCCCAGCCTGGAGATACAGGATCATAGTTCATTAACTGTTGCCGCTGATGGTGATCGTCTTGCTTCGGCATTTGAACATCTTATTCAGAATGCACAGGAAGCTTCGGGAAAAACGGGTAAAGTATGTGTCAGGCTTCAATCTAAACAGAAACGAGCTATAGTTGAAGTGGAGGATGACGGGGAAGGAATGGATCTGGAGTTTATTCGTTCCCGTTTGTTTAAGCCGTTTGACACGACCAAGGGTTTAACCGGGATGGGAATAGGAGCCTATGAAAGTCGCGAATATATTCGCTCCTTAGAGGGCGAATTAGAAGTGACGAGTACGGTGGGTGTGGGTACCCATTTTGTAATCTCCATACCGATTACATCGCAGTGAACGGTCGAAGCGCACGAATCGATAAGGTGAATAAGCTTGAGTAGTAGAACTCTTTTAATTGTTGAAGATGATCCCGGGCTTCAAAGCCAGCTTCGTTGGAGTTTTGATGGCTACAATGTCCTTGTTGCTGATGATCGCGAATCGGCTTTGGCTTGTTTGCGAAAAAATAGTCCAGCAGTGGTTACTTTGGATCTGGGCTTACCCCCCGATCCTGGGGGTGTAAGCGAGGGCTTTAAGACATTGCAGGAGATCCTGCAAATAGATCAACACATCAAAATCATTGTTATTACTGGCAATAACGATGTCAAAAATCCCGTTAAATCAATTGGTTTTGGTGTATACGATTTTTATCAAAAACCCATTGAGCCTGAGCTTTTGACACTGGTGGTTGAGCGTGCCTTCAAAATGTACGAGCTAGAGAAGGAAAACAGAGGTTTACAACGCCAGCATATTAGCAATCCATTACAGGGTGTCATAGCGGCCAGTCCGGAAATGCATGAAGTGTGTAGAATGGTCGAACGTCTGGCTCCTACGGATATGACAACTTTGTTGCTGGGGGAAAGTGGAACAGGTAAAGAGGTCTTAGCGCGTGCACTTCACGGTTTGAGTGGTCGATCAAATCAGCCGTTTATCGCTGTAAATTCCGCAGCAATTCCGGAAAACCTTCTTGAAAGTGAATTATTTGGCCACGAGAAGGGAGCATTTACTGGTGCGACCAAGCAGGTAAAAGGTAAATTTGAGCTCGCCGATGGAGGAACTTTCTTTCTTGACGAGATCGGTGATATACCTATGGCTTTGCAGCCAAAACTATTAAGATTTCTCCAGGAAAGAGTTATCGAACGGGTCGGCGGTCGAAAGGAGGTTTCTGTTGATGTTCGAGTCATTTGTGCCACCCATCAAGACATTCCGGCGCTAATTGAGAAAGGCATATTCAGGGAGGATTTATATTATCGTATTAACGAAATGGTTATTAACATTCCACCGATAAGAGAGCGAACCGGCGATATCGTGGTATTGGCCCGTGCTTTTTTCTCGCAATATTCTGAACAGATGAAATCCAAATTGACGGGGTTTTCTGATAGTGCAATTTCCGCGATGGAAGACTACGAATGGCCGGGTAATGTTCGTGAATTGGAAAGTAAAGTCAAACGTGCAGTTGTTATGTCAGACGGACCGCTGATCAGTGTTGATGATTTGCAGTTGTCAGTAGGGAAAAACGAATCGCGGGTTTTGAGTTTGCGCGAAATTCGTGATACCGCGGAAAGAAAGGCAATTTGCCAGGCTTTTACTGAATGTGGGGGTAACGTATCAAAAGCAGCAGAACTGCTTGAGGTTACACGTCCAACCTTATATTCTCTTCTGAACAAATTTAATCTTAAAGTGTAGATTCGGAAAATAGTTTCGAAGCTGACTGGAGGGAGTTTCATGAAAATTAGTAGACCGTTGTTATTGGCTTTATTGCTTTTATTGAAGGTTGGATTCTGTGGTGCAGCGCAGAGCTCTAGTGAGTATTTTGATGATGCAAAAAAATATTTCGATAAAGGTGAAATAAAGGCTGCAATCATTCAATTAAAGAATTTACTTAAAGATGAGCCGTATGATGTTAAGGGCCGTCTGCTGTTAGGGAAAAGTTACCTGGCAGTCGGTGATTTTTCTGCAGCAATTTCGGAATATGAAAAAGCCCGAGATCTGGATGCTGAACCAAAAGATTGGGTGGTGCATCTGTCTAAAGCCTACTTATCGATCGGACAACCACGCAAAGTTCTGGAAAATATTAAAGTCGATCCTTCTCTATCGACTGAAATCCAGGCAAATGTTATAGCCAATACCGGAATGGCTTATCTGATGTTGCGGGAAAGTGAAAAAGCTGAGGCTCAGTTTTCAAAAGCGCTGGAAATTGATGCAAAATCAAGCGAGGCTCAGTTAGGAAAAGCGCGAATGGAATTGCAAGCAGGAAACAGTGATGTTTCGTCGCAACTGGCCACTCAGGTTATTGATCGAGACCCGGAAAATATCGATGCCTGGTTGATTTTGGGTGAAAATGGGCGTGTTTCCGGGAATTACGAATCGGCCCTCGAGTCTTTCGATAAAGCTATATTTCTGAATGCGAAAAGTGTTCGAGGTTATCTTGGCCGAGCGACTATCAATATTGTTACCCGGGAGTTGGAAAGCGCCGAGCGTGATGTCGAGCAAGTAAAAAAAATCGCTGGAGAAATTCCAATGGCTCTTTATTTACAGGGAGCGATTTTATTTGAGAGGAAATCGTATCCTGAGGCTAAAGAGAGTCTGCTTAAATTAATTAGTATGGTTCCTGAACATCTGCCTTCCCAATTGATACTGGGTACTATCGCTTATTTTCAGAATGAACTGGAATCGGCAAACTCCTATTTGTCTCGTTATGTCAAGGAGTCTCCCGGACACTTATCCGCGAGTAAGCTACTGGCGGCAACCGCTTTAAAACTCAACCAAACTGATGAGGCAGTCAGCGTATTACTGGCAGTTGAGGAAAAAGGTAGAAATGACGCACAGTTTCTGGCATTGCTTGGTACGGCTTACATGCAAAGTAAACAATTTGATAAAGGTACCCAGGCACTAGAGCGTGCTGCTGAAATCGCGCCGGATGTCGCAGCAATTCGAGCGCAACTGGCTATTGGTCTGCTGGCATCGGGTGAAACAGATAAAGCGGTTGGTGAGTTGAGTAGCGCCGTGGACTTGGGACAGGATCTGATACAAGCTGACATCATGTTAATTTTGGCTCTGATTCAGCAGAAAAATTACGATCTTGCGATTGAGAAAGGGCGGGTACTGGCCGAAAAAATGCCAGAAAATCCAGTGGCGGATAATTTAATAGGTGCGGCGTATTTGGCGAAAGGAGAAACAGAACTGGCGCGTAAATCATGGATGCACGCATTGACGCTTCAACCTGACTATTCAACAGCGTTAATGAATTTGGCCAAGCTGGAGATCAAGCTGGAGGATAACAGTGCGGCGGAAGAGTGGTTCAACAAAATATTACAACAGGATGCGGAGAATTTACCCGCTATGTTAGGTATGGCCCAATTGGCCAAAATAAAAAATGATAAAGACGAAACACTTAAATGGCTACTCGCTGCATACAAGTCGAATCCGGAAAAATTGCAGCCTAGCCTGCTATTGGCGAATTTTTATGTTTCGAATGGAAATGTCGGCAACGCGATGACGATCCTTGAGCCATTGAAAAATAAATTTCCTGAAAATCCGGTTTTGCTGCGCGGGCTGGGGCTGATTCAACTGACATTGAAAGATACCGGGTCTGCTATTGATACATTCTATGAATTGATTTCTATTGAAGAATCAAATCCAGAATATCATCATTTACTTGCTCAGGCTTATGCGAAAAGCAAGGAATTAGACAAGGCGCGTCAGCAATGGAAACGGTGTTTAGAATTAAAAGCAGACTATCTGCCTGCCGAAGCTTCGCTTGCTCGTTTGGCAATTAGGAAAAAAGATTATAAGCAAGCAAGAATATTGGTGGATGGAGTAAAGCTTCGGCATAGTGACTCGTCTATTGGTCATCAGTTGGAAGGTGAGATTGAATTTCAGTTAGAGCATTATAAAAAGGCTAATAATGCCTTTAAAAAAGGGTTTGAAATTAAGCCAAGTTCTGCCCTGGTGCAAAATATCTTTCGAACTCACAAACAATCTGGCGAAATAGATCAGGCGTTTGCTGCGCTCGAGCAATGGCTAAAAGATAACCCAGACGATCTTGGTTCAGTGATACTTTTGGGCATGGCTTACCAGGAAAAGGGTGACGCAAATAAAGCTTTGGATGTCTACGAGGCAGCTAGAAAAATTAATCCTGAAAATGTAGTCGTACTTAATAATCTGGCGTGGTTGTATCAGGAATCCAACGATGATCGTGCGGTGGAAACAGCCGAAGCTGCGTTGTCTCTAGCTAAGAATAATCCTGAAGTTGTTGATACAGTTGGCTGGGTATTGATGCAAAATGGTCAGGCGGAGCGATCACTAGTGTTATTCCAGGAGGCGGTTCTAAAAGCGCCCGATATTCTTGCGATACGAATCCATTTGGCAGAAGCTTTTATCAAGGTGGGAAGAGTGGGAGAAGCACGTAAAGAATTGGAAAACCTGTTAAACGATAATCCGGAGTTTCCAGAAAGAACACAGGCACAGCAACTGCTTAGCGCACTGTAACTGAGATACGATAATTTATCTATGTATGCAGTATTTGAGCAAATGATAAAAATTTCAGGGAGTTGATGGGGTCAGGTCTAGATATATACAAGGAGTTATTTCGAAGTGCTGGAAACTGGGTGTTTTTTGGGCATGTTTAGCATCGAGTACTTTGTCTGTCTTAGATTGACGGTTACCTCAAGAAGATCAGTCGTCATAGGTGTCGTTGCAATCACATGGTATTCCCACGAGTCCTGAAAATGTGTGCCTGGCAGTTGGACACTCTCGACATAATTTATCTCCCAATACAATCTGGACGGACCACCAGCAGGCAAGGTTTTGAGTGTTCTGAGCGCGTAAACGCCTTGTTTAAGTCTCTGCTGCTAAAAGCCTGTAACTGAATAGAATCCACAATGGCGTTCAATATTTCTGCCTGTATGGCGGGTAGTTACGAACTTGTTGGCTAAAAATTTAATGGGTTTTATATTTGTTTTGCATTGTAAAATAAATATATCTTGCGGTGGCTTTTGCTTACGGATTGTGGCTAAAGTGCACATGGCTCTGGATTTCTTTATAACAGTGGTATAATCCCGAGCTGTTCGCAGTTCAGGAACGGACTGAATGCAAGAAATTGCTGAATTCAAAGGCTTTCCAGAGCAGCCGAATTCAATCAGGCCTTGTTAAGGGAATCGCATAGTTTTCTTATCGGTTGATAATCGGACAATTACTAAATTTATTTCCTTTGGCTAAGTGACTGATCGATCGGGTAATGCATTTTTGTAGAAAATTTAACTGGCTGATGATTTTCTTGTGTTTTGCGCAGATGGCATGGAGTGACGACAGCTTTGTCGTCGAGGATATCCGAATCGAAGGCTTACAACGTATCTCTTCTGGTACAGTGTTTAACTATTTACCTATTGAAGTCGGTGATAGATTCGATAATAGTCGTTCCGCCGCAGCGATTCGTGCATTATTTAAAACTGGTTTTTTCAAAGATGTTCGATTACAGCGTGAAGGCAATATATTGATTATCCGAGTCGATGAGCGCCCGGCTATAGCCAATATTTCGCTGGAAGGAAATAAAGATCTAAAAACTGAAGATTTATTGAAGGTACTGAAGGGCATCGGTCTGGAAAACGGTAAAGTGTTTAATCGACAAATTCTCGATAAAATGGAGCAGGAACTCAGGCGACAATATTTTAGTCATGGTAAGTATGGTGTGAAGATTGATTCATCGATTACACCTCGATCAAGAAACCGTGTCTCGATAGTGATCAATATATCTGAGGGTACTGTAGCCAGAATTCGTCAAATCAATATCGTCGGGAATGAAATATATCCTGAGGATAAACTTCTCGATTTGTTCGAACTCAGTACTTCAGGCTTATTATCGTTTTACACCAAAGATGATCAATATTCCAAACAGAAGTTGTCTGCAGATCTGGAACGGTTAAGATCATATTATCTGGATCGTGGTTATATCAATTTCACGATCGAATCTACGCAAGTCTCTATAACGCCGGATAAAAAAGAAATTTATGTCACGGTGAATGTAAAAGAAGGCCCGGTATTTACTCTGGAAGAAGTTCGATTAGCGGGTAATCTTGTTGTTGCCCCGGATGAACTGATCCCACTTGTTCAGGTTGGGCCGGGTGAAATATTTTCTCGTAAGCGCACAACTGAAACGTCAAAGGCAATATCGGATCGCCTTGGTAATGAAGGATACATATTCGCGAATGTGAATATGGTTCCGGACATAAACAAAACCGAGCGAACCGTAAAGTTGACGTTTTTTGTCGATCCTGGGAAACGTGTATATGTTCGGCGTATTACAGTTAAGGGCAATACTAAAACCAGAGATGAAGTGATTCGCAGGGAAATGCGACAAATGGAATCAGCCTGGGCATCGACTACTAAAATCGAATTATCCAAGTCGCGCTTGGAGCGGCTGGGTTATTTTGAAGCGGTTAATGTGGAAACTCCTGCTGTATCCGGGACTTCCGATCAAATAGACGTGGAATATTCTGTTGAAGAGAAGTCTGCTGGAAATATATCTGCGGGTGTTGGTTTTTCTCAGACCCAGGGGCTGATATTTAATGCGAGTGTGACGCAGGATAATGTATTGGGTACAGGAAAAAGAATTAATTTTAATTTTAACAACAGCAATGTGAGCACTATATATCAGGTCGGATATTTGAATCCTTATTTTACCCTGGATGGTATAAGTTTGGGTTACGACGTTAGCTATATCGCGACCGATGGTAACGCGGCGAATGTTTCTCGTTATGCTACGGATGAATTCAATGCCGGAATAAATATGGGTATACCGCTCAATGAGTATGATCGATTACAAATGAATCTTGATTTTAAGCGGACAAAAATTAAAACTTTTGCGAATACACCTTGTGACATAAAGAGTTCTTTGCCAAATGGAACGCAGAATCCATTTTGTGAAACCCTGGGATTTGTTGGGGATAATGCGGGTTTTGTCGATCTGAATGGTGACTCATTCAATGCAGTCCCGTTTGCAGTGGGATGGTCACATGATTCGCGAAATCAGGCAGTGTTCTCTTCAGATGGAGGAATTCAAACGTTATCGGCATTGGCGACTGTTCCGGGACTTGATCTGGAATATTACAAAATAAATTATCGACTGAAGTATTTTTTCCCGGTATCCAGTGACTTTACAATTGCACTGTCGGGAGATGTAGCTTATGGTGACGGTTATGGTGGTACTAGCGAATTGCCGTTTTTCGAGAATTATTTTGCTGGTGGTGTTCAATCTGTTCGCGGTTTTCGAGATAATACTCTGGGTCCAAGAGATTCTAATGGGGATCCGTTTGGTGGCAATACAAAATTGGTTGCTAGCGCGGAAGTCTTTTTTCCGTTGCCGTTTCTCAGTGATTTGAAATCAGTCAGAATGGGCGGTTTTGTTGATGCAGGTAATGTATTTGATAATCGGATTTCCCTTGGAGATCTAAGATATTCGGCAGGTTTATCGGCAGAGTGGTTGTCACCGTTTGGAGCATTGAAAGTGAGTGTTGCGCAGCCTTTCAATAGGCAGGTAGGCGATGATATACAGCGCTTCCAGTTTTCTTTTGGGTCTGGATTTTGACCGAGTGTATTTTATCGATATTTTTAAAATAGTGTATTGGCTCAGCATGGTTATTACAGTGGGAGTACTCATTTTGGTATATTAGGGTTCTGTAACTGAACAGTGTGGATCTGCCTGCATCGGAAAATAGCTGTATTTGGAATATAAAACCCTCCCGTTCTAGCCACTATGCATGCTGAATTGATATAAATTTAGTTTATGTCTTGACCCGGAGCCCTGAAAAATGGCTCGTCGATGGTGTAAACTGCCCACACAATTGAATTTGGAGTTAGATTAGAGACGATGTTAAAAAAATACATAGTGTACCCATTGCTTGGACTCGTATTCACGACGACGTTTGCAGCAGCCGAGTTAAAAATCGGATTTGTCAATGTGCCGCAAGTTTTATCGGAATCACCACAGGCTGAAAAAGCACGGAAAGATATGGAGCGCGAATTTTCTCCGAGGAAAAACCGGCTTGTTGCCAGCGGCAAGGAAATTCAAAAACTGAAAGAACGGTTGAATCGGGATGCGGCGATTATGAGTGAATCTGAGCGCAAAAAACTGGAAGCGGATATCCTTAAGAAAACCCGTAACGCTAAAAGAACCGAAGAAGAATTACGTGAAGACCTGAATATTCGACGTAACGAAATTTTCGGCAAAATGCAAAAACAGGTATTCGAAGCGATTAGAGCTCTGGCAAAGGATGGTGGTTATGATCTGCTTCTTACTGATGGCGTAGTTTATGCGAGTGAGCCTGTGGATGTAACTTCCCAGTTACAGGAAAAACTAAAACAATATCAACGTTAGTGTGTTCGAAAGTGTGATTAGCATTTTTAACCGGGTTATCATTTTCGAATTGGGTTGTCATGATTGATATTATGAAAATAAGGGAGTATTTACCTCATCGGTATCCCTTTTTACTTGTAGACAGAGTTATTGAGTGCGAGCCAGGCAAGCGTTTATTGGCGATAAAAAATGTAACTCACAATGAACCTTATTTTCAAGGTCATTTCCCCAATCAGCCTATAATGCCTGGAGTGCTAATTATGGAAGCCTTAGCACAAGCGACCGGGTTACTGGCATCCGAAAGCGTTCCGGAAGCTTCTCGCAAAGGGATTACCTATTATCTGGTGGGCCTGGATAAAGCACGTTTCAAGCGTCCTGTTACGCCGGGTGATCAACTTATGCTTGAAGTAATCTATCTAAGACATAAGCGTAATATTTGGGCATTTGAATGCAGGGCTGAAGTAGAGACGGAGTTTGTTGCCAGTGCAGAAATTATGTGTGCCGCAGCGGGGCCGGAATCTTGATTCACCCAACTGCGGTAATCGATCCAAAAGCTGAACTTGGTGAAAATGTGACAGTGGGTCCGTTTAGTGTCATCTACGCGGATGTGCAAATAGATTCAGGAACCGTAATTGGACCTCATGTGGTCGTTAATGGTCCCTGTGCAATCGGAAAAAATAACAAGGTGTATCAATTTGCATCGATTGGAGAGGATCCTCAAGATAAAAAATATGATAATGAGGTTACTTCTCTGGAAATAGGTGAGAGAAATACTATTCGGGAATACTGTACGATTCATCGGGGAACGGTTCAGGACAAGGTTGTTACGCGAGTAGGTAGTGATAATTTACTGATGGCGTATACCCATGTTGCACATGATTGTATTATTGGAAATCATGTAGTAATGGCTAATGGCGCTTCTCTTGCCGGCCATGTTTATCTGGATGATTTTGCAATATTGGGTGGTTTTACTCTGGTGCATCAATTTAGCCGAATTGGGCAGCATAGTTTTTCTGCTATGGGCAGTTCGATTTCCAAAGACATTCCCCCTTACGTAATGATCGGCGGGAGGCCTACGAAGCCATTTGGGATCAACTCAGTGGGGCTAGAGCGCAAAGGCTTCAGTAGCGGAGCAATTCGCGAGATTCGTAAGGCTTTCAAAACTCTCTACAAAGCAGGGTTAAAGTTGGAGGAGGCAACGGAAGTGTTGAAAGTCATGTCTAAGGAAACCCCGGAACTGGAATGCATGGTGGATTTTATAAATGAATCCACGCGAGGAATCCTGCGCTGAAACGTTTCAGCTTTGGGCAATGACAGCGGCTTGAGGGCGTTGCCTGTTTTATGATTGTTGTAGTGTAACCACTTACCTTAAGAGTATGACAAAAGAATGTGGGTTGGTATTCACGCGATCCGGATGACATATAAATGTATGTATCTGTCGATGAATATTATAACTCGATACGTTGTAATTTTATTTCCCCAATTGATAGTGCCTTCCTTATAAACAGGTACTCAGTTGTTTCCGCTTTATTATTGAAAGCTAAGTCTGGTTGTATGTGACTTCTGTTTGTTCTAATTGGTATTACTTTGACAGAAGAATTTCCTTAAACAGTGATTGCGGATCAAAGAAAAGGTGTTTTAAGTGGCTGCTCGTCAGGTCGTTGGAATCGATGAGGTAGGTCGGGGCTGTTTGGCAGGGCCTGTCGTTGCAGCTGCAGTGGTGTTGGGGTCGAAGCATGGTATTCTCGGATTGAACGATTCCAAATGCTTATCGGCAAAAAAACGTCTGCAACTCAGTGAACAGGTTCGGAAGCGGGCATTAATGTGGGCAATAGGTCGAGCAGAAGCTTGTGAAATTGATCTGATTAATGTTCATAACGCGTCTCTTTTAGCGATGAGACGTGCATTCTTGGCGCTAAAGTTTGATGTATCTGTCTGGGTTAAAGTTGATGGTAAATATTATCCTGATATCAGTACACCGGGCGAGGCAATAATCAAGGGAGACCAATTGGTCGATGAAATTGCTGCAGCTTCTATTGTCGCAAAAGTTGCGCGCGATCGCGAAATGATTTTGCTTGATAGACTTTGCCCTGGCTACGGATTTTCACAGCATAAGGGTTATCCCAGTAGACTTCACCTGGAGTGTATTCAGCATTTAGGCGTGACTTGCTTTCATCGGCGCAGTTACCGTCCTGTTCGAGAATATTTGCAGCAACATAAGCAGATAATCGAGGCAAGGTAGATTTGTTTTATTTGTATCTACCCCGAGGGTTTAGGATGCACGCCATTGGTTATTCGCCAAGTGGTTTTATATATTTTTAGTAATTAAGTGGAAAGATACTATTTTCAGGGTTGATCAAACCCAACTAAGTCTGTGTTTTCGTGTAACAATCAGACTAATCTATAAAGCATTCTTCCTTATAAAAATACACTGAGGAAGTACTATTCAGTGAAGCAATTTAAATGATGCAAGCAGAATTTGTTCATCTGAAATTACATTCAGAATACTCTCTGGTCGATGGCATTGTCAGAATCAAACCGCTGATAAAGCAAGTAGTGACGCAAGGTATGCCGGCTGTTGCAATTACTGATCAGTTCAATTTGTTTGGAGTAGTCAAATTTTATAGGGCTGCGATGGCGGCGGGAATTAAGCCAATTGTTGGGGCAGATGTACTAATACACAATATTACTGATCCGACTGCTCCGTTTAAAATGAGTTTACTGGTATTGAATCGTAGTGGTTACCTGACGCTAACAAAATTGATTTCCAGAGCCTATCTGGAAGGTCAGCGTCAGGGGGTTCCCATGCTTTCTAAAGAATGGCTGGAACATTTGAACGAAGGGTTGATTGCCTATTCTGGCGCGGGTGGTGATTTTGGCCAGAAACTGGTTCGCTCTAAATTGGATGCAGCCAGATCTCTCCTTGAGTCGTGGATGAATATTTTCGAAAATCGATTCTATCTGGAATTGCAACGAACTCAGCGGCCTAATGAGGAGCTATATATAGATTCAGCGGTGGAATTGGCCGCCGAATTTGAAGCTCCGGTCGTCGCGACAAATGATGTTCGATTTCTGTACCGTGACGATTTCGAAGCGCATGAAGCCAGGGTCTGTATTAACCAGGGCCGAATATTGGATGATCCTCGGCGACCTAAGGATTATAGCGAGTACCAATATTTTCGTAGCCAACAGGAAATGGAGGAATTATTCTCTGATATACCGTCTGCGTTGCAGAATACCGTAGAAATAGCTAAACGGTGTAGTTTGGAAATGGAATTTGGAGATAATTATTTACCTGATTTTCCAGTTCCGGAAGGAACAACAGTAAACGAACATTTTAAGTGTATTTCGCAGCGTGGTCTTGACGAACGCTTGCTTATTGCGCCACCAGTTGGGGATGGATCACTGCAACAAAACCGAGCCCAATATGATCAACGTTTACAGCAAGAGTTGGATGTAATTGTTCAGATGGGATTCCCAGGCTATTTTTTGATCGTTGCTGATTTTATAAAATGGGCGAAACAACATGGCATTCCTGTCGGTCCCGGTAGAGGTTCTGGTGCCGGTTCATTGGTGGCTTATGCGTTGAACATTACCGATCTGGACCCGATAGAATTTGATTTGTTATTCGAACGGTTTCTTAATCCGGAGCGGGTATCAATGCCTGATTTCGATGTTGATTTTTGTATGGAAGGTCGTGACAGAGTCATCGACTATGTTGCGCAGAAATATGGTCGTGGTCGAGTTTCTCAGATAATTACCTACGGCAGTATGGCTGCACGAGCGGTGGTTCGGGATGTGGGTAGAGTTCTGGGTTATTCCTATGGGTTTACCGATAAGCTGGCAAAACTAATTCCGTTTGAAATCGGCATGACCTTGGAAAAGGCTTTGTCCGATAGCGATGATCTGGCAACGCTGTATCGTGAAGACGATGATACACATGGACTTATAGATCTGGCTCGCTCGTTAGAGGGTGTGGCGCGAAACGCCGGTAAGCATGCTGGGGGAGTCGTTATCGCTCCGTCTGAATTGACTGATTTTACACCACTTTATTGCGAACAGGGTGGTGGAAATCTTGTTACCCAATTCGATAAAGATGACGTTGAATCTGTTGGATTGGTCAAGTTTGATTTTCTAGGGTTGCGGACGCTCACGATTATTGATTGGGCGGTAAAAGCCATCAATGTGCAATTAGGCGATGAAGGTAAACCGCTGTTGGACATTAACCTGATTCCTCGGGATGATCCAGGGAGTTATGAATTACTCCAGGAGTGCGCAACGACAGCGGTGTTTCAGCTTGAATCTCGTGGTATGAAAGATCTCATACGTCGACTTCAGCCGGATAGTTTTGAAGATATAATTGCTTTGGTGGCATTGTTTCGTCCAGGGCCCCTGCAGTCTGGAATGGTCGATGATTATATAAATGTAAAGCATGGACAGGCGCAGGCAGAATATCCTCATCCGTTGCTGGAGCCTATATTGAAACCCACAAACGGTGTCATCCTTTACCAGGAACAAGTGATGGAAATAGCTCGTGAGTTGGCCGGCTACACATTAGGTGGGGCTGATTTATTGCGGCGTGCAATGGGTAAGAAAAAAGTCGAGGAAATGGCTAAGCAACGCGAGAGCTTTGTGTCGGGAGCGGGCAATAATCAGATCAAAGCATCAATTGCAAACCATATATTTGATTTAATGGAAAAGTTTGCTGGCTACGGTTTTAATAAGTCGCATTCTGCAGCATATGCATTGGTTGCTTACCAGACGGCCTGGCTGAAGGCCCACTATCCTGCAGCATTCATGGCGGCGGTATTGTCTTCTGATATGGATAATACGGACAAGGTTGTTACTTTCATTGAAGAATGCAGAGCGATGAAATTAAGTATTATTCCACCGGATATCAATCAGTCGGGTTATCGATTCTTGGCTCGTGGAACAACAGTAATCGTCTATGGGATGGGTGCGATAAAAGGTGTGGGAGAGGGCGCTATCGATAATATCGTCACGCAGCGTTGTCGTCAGGGGCCATACTCGAGTTTATTCGATTTTTGCGTACGAGTCGATTTACAAAAATCGAACAAACGAGTTCTGGAGGCGCTAATTCGTTGTGGTGCAATGGATCAAATGGGTTTGGACAGGGCGAGTTGTATGAGTCAACTACCCAATGTACTCAAGGCGGCTGACCAACAGGAACACATGAAACAGACTGGGCAAAATGACTTATTTGGGCTCTCAATATCGAATTTAATGCAACCTCTGCAGGCGAGCAATGGTGGAGAACCGGAATCGTGGACAGAGGATCATCGACTGGCCGAAGAAAAAGCCACTCTTGGTTTGTATTTAACGGGTCACCCGATTACTCGATACCAAACTGAGTTGTCGAATTTTACCAGTGGAACAATGGGTCAGATGTTGGCTGATGCAGACCGATGGGGCAAAAAAACCACTGTTCGTGTTGCTGGCCTGGTCGTAGAACTACGAACCCGTGAGTCGAAACGAGGTAAACGTATGGCATTTGCGAGCCTGGATGATCGAACCGGGCGACTTGATATAGCGGTATTTGGTGATGTCTACGAGGCTTACCAAGATATCCTTTCCAAGGATCTTGTATTAGTTGCAGAGGGCGAAATGAATATCGATGATTTTAGTGGCACCCTTCGTTTGACCGTAGAGCATTTGTATAATATCGAACAAGCCCGTTCAAAATTCGCAAAATGTTTATTGATTGATTGGCAGAATGAGACTTCCGACGAATCAGGATCGTCCGTTGAGTTTGTCAATGACCTGCAACAATTAATCAGCCCATATGTAGGTGGTCATTGTCCCGTAAGGATACAGTATACGAGCGGTTCGGCGAGGACGAAAATACAACTTGGAAAAAATTGGCGTGTTCATCCGGCAGATGAATTGTTAAATAGAGTGGAACAAAAATGGGGTTCATCAAGAGTGCGTATGAATTATGATTGAAGCCGATTCAGCGTGTTATCAATAGGCATCAGATTGATGCTTGTCTGGGTTGCGTATAAGTGAGTACATCGACGCAATTGACCACTTATCGGCTTAAAATGACCGTCGATTCAACCTTGACGAAGCACTAGCAGTGCATCTATTGATCTTAATCAATCAGCAAAATTAATTCAAAACGGTAGTCAAGCCGAATCATTTTCTGCAATAATAATTTGCTGTCGCCTGTCCTGATCTGATACTTTACACCCTGTGATAATGATTATGGGTTTATGCTTCGAAATTAGATAGTTTAGGTGTTACATTTTTTGAATCGATTCAGTAAATTAGCTTAGGGTGTCACCCAACGATTGTTTGGGACGCATGAATACGTCCGTGTAAGGTCTACTGCAACATCATTGTTGCTGAAGCCAAAACAGTCAATAGCTTACCCCTTCGGTAAAATTTACACTGAGTCGTTAGCATTTTTTTTGAATTAAAAATTAAGAGGATAGATATGAGTCCGAGTGACCTCGTTGGTATAGTCGTAATGGTTGGCAGTGTAGGCCTGGTGATTTTTGCGGTAATCTGGTTGCCAATTTTGAGGCGTCGGGAGCTGAAGGAAATTTCTGAAGCAAGAAGCCAGCCTATTCATGTAAATGTTAGTGGTTCGCTTCTGCTCAATGAAGATGGAAGTCAGCGTGAAATTCCGATTCCTGAGTTATCAGTGAATACAAAAATCAGGCTAAAAAAGATATTGGGGCAAGACGAGATATCCAGAGTAACTGTCGTCAATGAAGATGCTCAAATCCTTGGTTATTTGCCTGACGACATTGGTTCTGAACTGGAATTAGAACTGGCAGCAAATAATACTGTCGGTGCTAAGATAGAAGCGGTAAATGGGGGTGTTGATGGTGATCCTGAATATGATTTGAAATGTGTTCTCGAACGCGAAATAATGGCCATCAAAAATTAAATTATTGATTTTGTTTATAATGGACAGGTATTTTTCGATAGGTTCGGTTACAAAGTCAACTTGAATAATACTAAACGAGGTTGATGAATATAGCTACGAAACTGTGTGGAGTATAAGCTCTTAACGTTCGCGTATACTCTCCTGTTTATAACGTAATAGTGGGGCGAGAAAATATTCAATCAGGCGTCTTTTTCCTGTTTTTATTTCTGCGGTGACAGCCATACCCGGAATAAGCTTAATCATTTTCGATCCGACCGAGAGCTGCGTTTTTTCTAAGCGCAACTTTGTGGAAAAAATTAGACCTTTATTCTCATCCTGTATTGCGTCGTTGGAAATATGGACTATTTTAGCGTTGATAATTCCGTATTTAGTAAACGGGAAGGTGTGAATTTTGACTTCTGCATCATCGTTTTCGCGGACGAAGCCAATATTTTTGTTTTCGATAAATGCTTCAATAAGTAAGTCTTCCTCACTGGGGACAATCAACATTAATTGTTGGGCGGGTGTGACAATTCCGTTTATGGTGTGGATAGAGAGTTCCTGGACGATTCCTTTAATCGGTGAGCGAAGAATTTGAATGGTGTTGAGTTCTTGCGCTTTTTTTAATTCCTCTTGCAGTGTCACTATCAATTGACGCGTTTCGATGATGGATGCCAGGTTTTCCGCTGCGGTTCTTGCGGTGAATGCATTGGTTTTTTGTCTGGTTTCAACAATTGCGGCTTCAAGTTTTTTCTGATTCAATTCTTCGATTGCTAAATTCTGGACCATTTCAATACGTGACTGTTCCAATTCAAGATATTGGAATTCAGGCGCGAGTTTATTTTTTAATAGCGATTTTACTGCATTAACGCGTCGTTTGATCAGTGGTAGAATTGTACGCAGCTTTTTGATAATTTCGAGACTGGTTTTTTTCTCTGTGATCTGTTGTGTGAGTAAACTATTCATTACCGCTAATTGTGCACTGTATTCATACCATCGTTGTTCGAGCAGTCCAATGTGAAATAGAATTTCATTCTTTGCGGTAGACTCCGGTGCCTCGAAAATCGCTGTGGCAGTTAAATCTGATATTTCTATTTGTTGTTTGAGAATTCGTTCAAATAATTGTTGTCGCATTAGCTTCAAACGATTCACTAAAACTTCATTTTCTACTCGTTGTAGATTCGCTGAGGTGATGGTTTGATCCAGTGTAATGAGAGGACTGTGTTTATCTATTTCCTGTCCCTCGTGTACCCATATTTTTTTTACTACGCCACGATCCAAAGGCTGGATTTTTTTAACGTGCCCGTAAGGAATGATTTTTCCCTCAGCGACTGCAACAATATCGATCTGCCCAATAAAGGCCCAAATTACTGCGATTGTAAATAAACTGGTCAGTGTCCACACCAGTACACGCCCGGTCGGTGATGGTGGCGATGCTTGTATCTCAAGAGCAGCGGGTAAAAATTCACGCTCGCACGCGGACACGGTTAATTTATCCGTATGTGGACGATTATTCTGAATATCCTGCGGCTTGTTATTACCGAACTGATAAAAGGGCTTCAATTTGTTGTTTCTGGAGAGGGTGCGATCGTCGAATTGTTCGAGGCGCACTGGTTGAATGACGGGTGCTTATTGGATTCGCGATGAGGATGAATTCTGATGGGTGGGCTATCATTCTGATAGTTGTGCAATCGGGCGTAGTAAGCATTTTGATCGATTAAATCGGCATGATTTCCAGATTCTATGACTCGTCCTTTATCGACCACAATAATTCGGTCGCAATGTCTGACAGTGGAAAGCCGGTGAGCAATGATTAAGACAGTCCTGTGCTCACTGATGGCTGCCATATTATTCTGGATAGTGCGCTCCGATTCATAATCCAGCGCACTGGTTGCCTCGTCAAAAATAAGAATTTTAGGGTTTGTTATTAAGGCGCGGGCGATCGCTATGCGTTGACGCTGTCCGCCAGAAAGGTTGCTGCCCTTTTCTTCTATCAGTGTGTCGTATCCATGTTCAAGTTTGAGGATAAATTCATGGGCACCAGCCAATTGGGCCACAGCGACGATTGATTCCATAGAAACTCCGCTATGAGACAATGAAATATTTTCTCGAACTGAGCGGCTAAACAGAAAATTTTCCTGTAGAACGACGCCAATGTTTCTACGTAACCAGTTTGTATCTACCCTGGCCAAATCGACCCCATCAATAAGGATACGACCGCTGCTGGGGACATAAAGTCGCTGTACAAGCTTGGTTAAAGTGCTTTTCCCTGATCCTGATTTGCCGACGATTCCTATAATTTCACCCGCATCGATATTCAGATCAATTTGATTGAGGATTTTGCAGCCTTCTGGGCTATAACGAAAATTCACTCGTTCAAAACTTATTTGGCCTTTCAATGAGGGTAATTGACTGCGGCTGGGATTAAATCCGGGTTCTTGCGGGACGTTTAAAATATCACCCAGTCGTCGAATTGACAGTCCTGCCTGCTGAAAATCCTGCCATAGTTGAACCAATTTCAGTATAGGCCCGGATACTTGTCCAGCCAACATATTGAATGCGATGAGTTGGCCAATCGTCAAAAGGCCATTCATTACCAGGTGAGCACCCCACCAGATTAGAGCTAAAGTGGTCAGTTTACTGATGAAATTTGCGATTTGACCGCTTATGTTGGACAGTTTCTGGCATGCAAAGGATCCAGTGATGAATTTAGCGAGCCGATCTTCCCAGTGGCGTTGCATTTGAGGTTCGAGTGCCATTGATTTTACGGTTTCAATACCGGTGATGGATTCCACCAGGAAGGCTTGATTTTCTGCAGCGTATTGAAATTTTACATCCAGGCGGCGTCTCAGAATGGGGGTAATCATTAGCGAAAGTACAATGTAGAAAGGGATGGAAGCAAGCACAATGAGTGTCAGGCTCGAACTGTAAAACCACATCACCATAAAGAATACAAAGGTAAAGGAAAGGTCGATTAACAGCGTGAGTGCAGAGCTGGTAATAAAGTTACGGATCGTTTCCAGTTCTCGCATTCTTGCGGCGACTTGACCAACCCGGCGAGATTCAAAATAGGCAAGCGGCAGTTTCACCAGGTGGTTGAATAAGGATGCGCCTAACTCAACATCAATTCTATTGCTGGTATGTTTATATTAAAAGACTCGCCGACCACCGAGAATGCCACCAAATATAGCGATTACCAAAAAACCGAACGCCAATACGTCCAGAGTGGAATAGCCTTTATGTACCAGAACTTTATCCATGATAACCTGAAAAAAAAGTGGTGTAATCAGAGCAAACAACTGGAGAAAAAAGGAAGCGACGATGACTTCCTTAAAAATTTTTCGATATTTAATGAGAACAGGAATGAACCAGGAGATATCGAAGTTTTTTGTGGTTGAATCAAATAACTTTCTCGAACGTGCAAACAAGATCAATTTACCGTTGTACCTGGACTCCAGGTGTTCTAATGATATATGTCTGGGCTCAGCTTCATTTAGGTCATGAATCAGGATCTTTGTGCTTGAATCTTTTATTATTAACTGGGCAAGAATGAAATATTCACCATTAGTGGCTTGCACAAGCGCAGGTAAACCCAGGTTGGAAACCTGATTTAGAGCCATCGAAACACATCGGGCTTTAAGGCCGATCAATCGTGCGGCACGTAAAATCACTGTCTCGTCCGACTGACCTGTAGTCGAACCAAATTCATGCATGAGTTGGTTTAATTCCACGGGAATACCATGGAATTTGGCGATATTCATTAATCCGGTTAGACCGGTATCTAATGGCTCTGAATTGGGCTGATTCATGGTAAAGCACTGAATTGAGGTTATTCAGTGGATAATGTCCCTTTATGTCCAATTTATTCAAAATGATTGTCCAAAAACGGACTCCTAAATCCGGTCGAATACAATCATATTGAGCTGACGTTTATGTAGTCGCTGTACCCACATATCGCGAATTTGAACCGTAACACGAAAGACAATGTTGCCACAGGTTTAAAGTCTGATTTTGTGCGAGGCATCACAAAGCTAGACCAAAATAATAAAGATTGTGTATAGACTCAGCGAGTTTCGTGCACAGGATGCTAGCTGTTGATTATTTGCTATGCCCAAATACTTATCTGTTAGCTCTGCTGCAACGTCGTTTTTGCACAAGCCCAACCAATCAACAGCTTACACTCTCGGTAAATTATTCGTTGTGTAGGTGCATTTTTTTGATCTAAGCCTGTTAGAATAGAAAATATGAGAGTTGTCACTTTAGTTGTTCTCGTTATCGTAGTTGGTGCGGGTCATACCGGCACGATTTATAAGTCTGTCGACAAGAGTGGAAATGTCAGTTATTCACCTTTTCCTGATGAAAATGCCGTAAAAGTAGAGCGAGTCGATCCTGCGCCAGAACCTCGCGAGGAGGATATCGAGTACGCAAAACAACTTTATCGAGAGTTGGATGCCCGTGACCAGCAACGTGAATACGAGCGACGTTTGTGGGCTAAACGGCAACAGAAACTCGAACAAAAAGAAGCAGATTTGGCGTTAAGGCGCAAAGTGGCGAATCAAAGAACCACCAATATCATTGTGGTGAAACAAAATTCTTATTATCCACGGCGTCATTATGGTTACCGCCATCACCTGAAACAGGGCTGGAATTCTAATCGGAAGTCGAAAAATATACCCGGCACAGGAATGGGCACGACGATGTCAATTCCTGTTCATTAGAAGGAATAGATTTATTTGATCGGCGGACAGACGCGCATAGTATCCATACTGATGCTATTATCTGAAAACAGCTCAAAACGTTTAAAACCTATCCATTCATCACTGTCTTCACCATTCGCTAAGCGGGATTGAATCCCTGTCGTTGGTGTTGATGTGTAAATAATCCCTCGATCAAGCCAGTGATATTCTTGATGAATATGCCCGGAAGATACACATCGCACCTTGCCGGTATCAAGCATTGCCTGCCGTAATTTGTCGGTTTCAGTAATGCCGCAGTCTATACCGCGAAATTCCAGTTCGACCAAATTATAGTGCATGAATACCAGTACGTTACGAATACTATCCTGTGCTGCCAGATGATTCAGATCCGCATAAACATCTGGCAATACCTCTGCATTCTGCCAGCCGCCGTCCAATGCTTGTGTGGCTAATAAATAGATGGTCCAATGATTCAAATGAAAATATTTTTGCATCTGGCAATGATGGTACGGAAAAACCGTTTGCATCGCACATACATCATCATGATTGCCTGACTGCATCAAACAATGCGTGCCGGGGAAAAACTGAAATATGGATTCTGCCAGAAATTGATAGGATGCGATGCTGCCATCATTTGATAGATCACCACTGAATACTACTAAATCAGGATTGCCCAGCTGATTCGCGCCCTGCAGACAAGCGAGCAAGCTGGCATTGGTATCAATGCCACGATGTAGAATTCTTCTGGCCGGGTCAACCACATGACTATCCGTAAACTGGAAAACCACACCCAAGCTGGTTGCCTTCATGTCGGTTTGCGCGCTACCGCTTCACAGCGTGTGCGTCCATAGTAGGCATCTGGATGATTGCCCCACTGCTTGAGTGCTGTCTGAGCCTGACTAATTTGCTCAGCCGTGTAACCGGATCCGGATCCCTGTCTTTGCAAATAATCTTGCCAAAAGAAGGCAAAATCCTTGGGGTTGTATCCCACTGGATCAGAAAATATATCGTAACTGGCTGAAAGTTTTATGACTTCAAATCCCGCCTTGATTAAGCTGCTGGATTGCTTGCGACCATAAAATATATCCGAGCCCGTATTTTTGAAGCAGGTTTCCACAATCTGCCAGGCTAAACCCAAATTTTTAATCTCAGGAAAGCACACATCACCGCCAAATTCCGCATCTCGAATCCCGAGTAAAGCTCCCGGTTTTAAAACCCGTTTCAATTCTAAAAGAGCGGGGTGCTGATCGTTTAAATGATACAGTACGGCATGTGCCAAAATAGCATCAAAAGTACCGTCATCAAAGGGTAATTGATAGATGGAGGCTGTTTGAAAATGGATATTTTCAGGATGATCAACAGGAAACTGCTGACTTTGAATATCGACAGCGTAAACCCTTCCGGAGAGCCCCACTTTTTCAGCAATCTGTAAACTTAATGAACCCGGGCCACACCCCACATCAAGAACTGTTTGACCTGTTTCTATGTAGTCTTTGAAAAATCGACCTTCATTTTCAAGACTACGTTTGAAAAATTCATTTAAGGTATGTTTTGCATAGCCGCCGCTGTATTGTTCTGTTTTAATCAAAAAACTCCCTTGTTCGTTATAACGCAAATATCTTTTTAGGTATTAACAAAGATGGATATTTTATCTTGATTTTGGTGAAGCGTCTTGGATCGTATTTCTTTTATACTCTGCAACGATATTTTCGACATAAAAAGCTGGGATATAATACGCTAATCTGCGAAACCTTTATGTATTCGTGTGCCGATCAAGCTAAAATAGGCGTCAATCCTAATTCGGCTTTCACTAAAGCGAAGCAAGTCATGTGTCAGCTGAGTGAGTCGCCTATTGTAACGATGCTTTCCAGGGAGTTATGACTAAATTTATTTTTATTACCGGTGGGGTTGTGTCGTCATTGGGGAAAGGCATTGCTGCGTCGTCGCTGGCTGCGATTCTTGAAGCCCGAGGTCTTAAAGTTACTTTAACAAAGCTGGATCCTTATATTAATGTTGATCCGGGAACCATGAGTCCGTTTCAACACGGCGAAGTATTTGTGACCGAAGATGGCGCAGAAACCGATTTGGATTTAGGTCACTACGAAAGATTTGTGCGCACGACCATGAGTCGGTGGAATAACTACACTACAGGTCAGATTTACGAAAATGTGTTGCGCAAGGAACGCAAAGGTGAATATCTGGGGCAGACCATACAGGTTATTCCGCATATAACGGACGAAATTCAGAGCGTTATATATAAAGGCGCGAATGGCGCAGACGTGGCGATGATCGAGATTGGCGGTACTGTGGGCGATATTGAATCCTTGCCGTTTTTGGAAGCGATACGGCAGATGCGAATCATCCTCGGTGATGATAAGTCGTTGTTCATACATCTGACTCTGGTTCCGTATATCGCTACGGCTGGTGAAATTAAGACCAAACCGACGCAACACTCAGTAAAGGAGCTTCGTACTATTGGCATTCAGCCGGATATATTGATCTGTCGTTCTGATCGATCGCTTCCTGAGAATGAGCGACGAAAAATAGCTTTATTTACCAATGTAAAAGAATCCGCGGTTATTTCCGCTGTCGATGCCGATTCGATTTATAGAATCCCTATGCTGTTGCATGACCAGGGTTTAGACGAAATAGTTGTAAATCAATTGCGATTTGATGTGCCGATGGCGGATTTGAGTGAGTGGCACCAGGTCGTATCCGCGCTGGAAAGACCTGAACATGAGGTAATAATCGGCATGGTTGGAAAATATATCGACCATTCTGATGCGTACAAGTCATTGACGGAAGCTTTAATTCACGCAGGTATCGATACCAATACCAAAGTAAATATCAAGTATGTTGATTCAGAGTGCCTTGAAGAGCAGGGAACTGATCTGTTGTCGGCCGTGGATGCGATATTGGTTCCAGGCGGCTTTGGCAAACGAGGAATTGAAGGTAAAATATCTGCAGTGAAATATGCGCGCGAAAATAGTGTACCGTATCTGGGTATATGTCTGGGCATGCAGGTTGCGGTCATCGAATTTGCGCGAGAAAGCGCTGGACTGGAAGGCGCGCACAGCACTGAGTTTTTGGCGAATACACCTCACCCTGTCATGGGGTTAATTACCGAATGGCAGGATCAGAGCGGAGCAATTGAACATCGAACTAAAGAATCTGATCTTGGTGGTACCATGCGACTGGGTGGACAACAGTGCCGTCTGGTCGCAGAAAGTCTGGCGCATACGCTTTACGCCAAGGATGTTATCACAGAGCGTCATCGTCACCGTTACGAATTTAACAACCATTACACTGAAATTCTTGAGAAAGCGGGAATGCGTATATCGGGTAAATCGATCGATGGTCGCTTGGTTGAAGTTGTGGAAGTGCCTGATCATCCATGGTTCTTAGCTTGCCAGTTTCATCCCGAGTTTACCTCGACTCCAAGAAACGGACATCCGTTATTTTCCGGTTTTGTAAAAGCGGCGCGTTTGTTTAATAGAGAAGACAAGGCCCAGCGATGAAGCTTTGTGGTTATGATGTTGGAGTGGATTGCCCAATTTTTCTGATCGCGGGTCCCTGTGTAATTGAAAGTGAACAGTTGGCACTGGATACTGCGGGGAAATTGAAAGAAATTACCCATGAACTGGGCGTACCCTTTTTATATAAATCTTCTTTCGACAAAGCCAACCGTTCTTCACATGAAAGTTTTCGAGGCTTGGGTGTGGAACGCGGTTTGCAGATTCTTGAACAGGTGAAAAAAACATTTGAAGTACCTGTTTTAACTGATATACATGAAGATTCGCCACTTGATGAAGTCGCATCTGTTGTCGATGTGTTGCAAACTCCAGCATTTTTGTGTCGACAAACCAACTACATAAAAAAAGTAGCGTCAGTCGGACTTCCGGTAAATATAAAAAAAGGTCAGTTTTTGGCGCCCTGGGATATGCAGAATGTTGTGGATAAGGCCAGATCCACCGGTAATCAACAGATCATGGTTTGTGAACGTGGGGCCTCATTTGGCTATAATAATCTGGTTTCGGATATGCGCTCTCTGGTTGTGATGCGACAAACCGAGTGTCCGGTTGTTTATGATGCTACTCATTCTGTGCAACTGCCTGGAGGGCAGGGTTCTTGTTCAGGCGGGCAGCGTGAATATATTCCAGCACTTGCGCGGGCCGCTGTTGCGGTGGGTATTTCCGGACTGTTTATGGAGACTCACCCGGATCCAGTCAAGGCAAAAAGCGATGGCCCCAATTCGTGGCCTTTGCATAAGATAAACGACCTTTTGAAAACACTCCTGGATCTGGATCGAATAATTAAAAAGCCAGGTTACAATATTTTATAGTAACGGGCACTATTTAGCGTATTTTTTGCTGGGGCTGTTTATTTGTGGACAGCTTCTCAGATACAAAATAGGCTAAATAGAGTCTAATTTTAACTTTTATAATGGTGGTGGTATGGCAGAAATAGTAGACGTACAAGCGAGGGAAATTCTGGATTCCAGAGGTAACCCGACAATTGAAGCCGATGTGGTGCTCGCATCCGGAACCGTAGGCAGTGCGATGGTTCCATCTGGAGCATCCACAGGGATCCGTGAGGCGATTGAGCTGCGTGACGGTGATCAATCGCGATATCTGGGAAAAGGGGTGTTAAAAGCAGTCGAAAATGTACAAACTGAAATCCGTGCGGCTGTGGTCGGTATGGACGCGATGGATCAGCAGGCAATCGATCGCAAAATGCTGGATCTGGACGGCACGCCGAATAAAGGTCGTTTGGGAGCGAATGCGACACTTGCGGTATCGCTTGCAGCTGCTCATGCCGCTGCCAAAGACGGCAATGTGCCTTTGTATAACTACCTGAACAAATCCGGCGAATATTTAATGCCTGTGCCCATGATGAATATTATTAATGGCGGTGCGCATGCTGACAACAGCGTAGATTTACAGGAATTTATGATTTTGCCGGTTGGAGCGCCTACTTTTCGGGAAGCCATTCGTTACGGAGCAGAAGTTTTTCATTCTTTGAAGAAAGTATTATCAGGCCGCGGTATGAATACCAGCGTGGGTGATGAGGGTGGTTTTGCCCCGGATCTTCCATCCAACGAAGCCGCAATCAGTGTGATTCTGGAAGCGATTGAGAATGCTGGCTATAAACCTGGGGAAGATATTTATCTTGGCCTGGATGTCGCGAGTTCGGAATTTTGTGAAAACAGTGTTTATGATCTGGCTTCGGAAGGACGCAAGTTTAGTGCGGACGAATTTTCTGATTACCTTACGGACTGGGTAAACCGATATCCAATTATCTCTATAGAAGACGGAATGGATGAAAGTGATTGGGCCGGATGGCGGCTTTTAACGGATAAAGTCGGTAGTAAAGTGCAATTGGTCGGAGACGATTTATTCGTAACGAATCCCGAAATATTGAAGAAAGGCATTGATGAACAGATTGCAAACTCTATTCTGATCAAGGTAAATCAGATCGGGACTTTAAGCGAAACGTTAGAGGCGATCACGATGGCTCAGGATGCATCATATACAGCAGTGGTTTCGCACCGTTCCGGAGAAACTGAGGATGTGACGATTGCTGATTTGTGTGTTGCGACCTGTGCCGGTCAGATCAAAACCGGTTCGCTTAGTCGTTCGGATCGTATTGCTAAATACAATCGATTAATGACGATTGAAGATCAACTGGGAAAAAATGTCCGTTATGCCGGGCGCTCAGCGTTTAAATATTTGTCTTAAGTTTGCTTTTCAGCGCGGTATTTGTACGCATGATGAGCCTGATGGTCTGTTCTGGCGTGAATTATCCATGAAAGTTCTTATGGGTGTGTTGCTTGTGGTATTCGCTCTTCTGCAGTACCGGCTGTGGTTTGGTGATGCCAGTTATCTGGATGTCCTGGAAAATAAACAGCGTATTGAAGATTTGAGTCGCATCGCAGCAAAACTGAAAGCGCGTAACGAAGCACTCGAAGCTGAAGTCAAAGATCTAAAAAATGGTCTGGCAGCGATAGAAGGGCGGGCGCGCAGAGATTTGGGGATGATTAAAAAAGACGAAACTTTTTTTCAGATTATCGAGCCGAGCAGTGAATAGTGGAAGGGCTTATTTCGTCCTGGTTCGATTGATGGATTTAGTATGGCGAGAAGTGGCACACCGCCTGGTTCAAAAACTGTCAAAATAACGCAGGCGAATTTGTCCATATGTCAGAAGAAATCTGCCGCTTTTGGGCAGTGGTTCCGGCTGCCGGCGTTGGCAGGCGGATGGCTACGAATCGACCCAAACAATATTTGCAGCTAGGAAAAAAAACTGTTCTTGAACATACTCTGCAGCGGCTTTTTGATGCCGGGGTATTCGATGGTGTGGTCGTAGCGCTGTCAGCAGAAGATGGTTATTGGCCAGATTTGTCATTCCATCAGAGTGACAAGCTGCATACTGTGGTCGGTGGAAATGAGCGTGCCGATTCGGTATTGGCGGGAGTGACCTTTGCCCTGAACCTGGCCAGACCTGATGACTGGGTGTTGGTGCACGATGCCGCTCGACCCTGTCTGACAACAGAAGATATCCATCTTTTGATTGATGCGTTGAAGGATGATCCTGTGGGCGGTATTCTTGCGCTTCCTGTTCACGATACTCTCAAACGAATAGATAAGCAGAGAATTTCTGAGACTGTTGATCGTAGTCAGATCTGGCGAGCGTTGACACCACAGATGTTTCGGCTGGGCGTTTTGAACGATGCATTGGTTGCCGCGATGGGGGCCAAGGCACCTGTTACTGACGAAGCCAGTGCTATTGAGATGTATGGTGAACAGCCAAAGATCGTCGAAGGTCGTTCTGACAATATTAAAATAACCCGGCCGGAGGATTTATCTCTGGCCAATTATTATCTGGAGCAGCAATGTTGCGAATAGGACACGGCTATGATGCGCACCGCTTTCAACAAGAAGGCCGATTGGTTTTGGGTGGAGTGGAAATTGATTACGAAAAAGGCATGGAGGCACATTCGGATGGTGATGTAGTCTTGCATGCGCTTTGCGATGCCTTGCTGGGTGCTGCGGCTTTGGGAGACATAGGTAAGCACTTTCCTGATTCTGATCCTCAATATAAGGGTATAGACAGCCGGGTTTTGCTGCGCCACGTTGTAGAGAAAATCGCTCAGTCGGGTTACCGGTTAGTCAATGCGGATATCTCGATCATCGCACAGCAGCCACGACTGTCATCCTATATATCCAGTATGCGCAATAATGTTGCAGAAGATACAAATTTGTCGATCGACAACGTCAATGTTAAAGCGACAACTACCGAAAAAATGGGATTTGAAGGGCGTGGTGAAGGTATATCCACACATGCTGTCGTGTTGATAGAAAAGTGAAAACGGCTCATGCTATTGAATCGTTTGATAAACCGTTCAACAGGGATTTACCCTGTGCTTTCCGTGCTCCAGTCGGAACAGGAAAAATAAAGTCTTCGTGTGAGGATTTTCGTGTAGAAGAAAAACTAAGCTTTGAGCCAGGCGGTATGGGTGAGCATCTGTTTGTACAGGTCGAAAAACGCAATCAGAATACCGATCAGGTGGCACGCATACTGGCGCGAACCGGAGGAGTACCTCGTCGGGACGTTCGTTATGCAGGCTTAAAGGACAAGAATGCGGTAACCATTCAGTGGTTCAGTATCAGATTGCCAAAGATTGAAGACAGTGCCTGGTATAGTTTAGCTAATGATTCTGTGAAGATACTGGATTATCAGCGTCACACTCGAAAGTTGAAAATTGGTTCTATTTCTGAAAATTCATTTCGAATAATAATTCGCGACTTGCAGTGTGATCGGCAGTTACTTATCGAGCGTTTAGGATTGATTGTTCGCACAGGTGTACCAAACTATGTTGGCCCGCAGCGGTTTGGCCTTGAGGGTCGGAATGTTTACGAAGCAGCAGCTTTTTTACGTGGTGAGCGGAGGATTAAAGATCGACATAAACGTAGTCTGCTCCTCTCGACTGCTCGTTCATTTGTGTTTAATCAAATCCTGGCTGATCGCGTAGTCGCGGAAACCTGGAATAAAGCAATCGCCGGCGATGCCTTTGTGTTCGATGGCTCGCGCTCATTTTTTAGAACCGAGACAGTCTGCGATGACCTACGATCACGTGTGTCGGGAGGTGAAATTCATCCGACAGGAGTTCTCTGGGGCAGTGGAGAATCGTCTGTATCTGCGGACGCATTAACCCTGGAAACAAAATCGATACAAGAAAATGCTGAATTGTGCCGTGGCCTTGAAAGCTTCGGCGTGAAAACAGGGCGGCGTGCATTGCGTTTGTTTGCAAATGACCTTTGTTGGCAGTTTTGCGAAAAAAATACTTTGGCGTTGAGCTTTTCTTTGCCCGCTGGTGGTTATGCGACGACTGTATTGCGCGAAATTCTGGATGTGGATGGTTAAGCTAGAATTATAGGATTGTATTCAGTCCCTGGCCTGTATCTCTGGGAAAATAAGTCACTAAAATGATAAAAAAAGCATAGTGGAAGAATTAAAGGTGTTAAATGGATTATAACCAAGCGGTAATACTAGCCCTGTTGCAGGGACTTACGGAATTTTTGCCTATTTCCAGTTCAGCACACCTGATATTGGTGCCGGTGATATTGGGCTGGCAGGATCAGGGTCTGGCGTTTGATGTTGCTGTCCATGTAGGAACACTGGCGGCGGTTGTGTTGTATTATCGACTGGAACTAGTGGCGATGATCAGAGATTGTCTGAAGGTTCTTAAAGGTGCGTCGATTACTGCAGAGGCTCGATTGGCCTGGTATGTTTTGATAGGGACAATTCCGGTAGGGTTGTTCGGTTTATTTATGCCCCATTCGACGGAATTAATGTTACGTTCGCCGCTGGTTATCGCAGCGACGACGATTGGTTTTGCGATCCTTCTTTGGTTCGCTGAGAAAAATGCCAAACAAAGCAAAAGCGGAGAAAATTTAAGCTGGAAACTGGCTGTCCTTATTGGTGCCTTTCAAGCTCTGGCTCTGATACCAGGTACTTCCCGTTCTGGAATTACCATTACCGCAGGCTTGCTGTTAGGGTTTAAACGCGAATTTTCCGCCCGATTTTCTTTTTTGTTGTCGATTCCGGTTATATTTCTGGCGGGGACTTTGAAAGGGGTTGAACTGCTGCAGTCAACGAGTGATGTGGACTGGCGGATACTGATTGTCGGAGTTCTGGTATCGGCGATGACTGCCTATTTGGCAATTGGCTTGTTTTTGAAGTTGCTGGAGCGTATTGGGATGCTGCCCTTTGTGGTCTATCGGTTTTTGTTGGGTGCAGTTTTGATCTGGGTGTTTGTGTAAGTGACCAGGATAAATATGAGGCACAGGATGCAAGTCATTTACTGGCGTAAGTAATTACAATATGAATAGATTAAGCCATGTACTACTACTGTTGCTGATGCCACTGTTTTCCGGATCGGTTATCGGCGAAACACAGCACGAGTTATTGCTTGGTTACTGGATTTGCCAAAAAGGCCATTGCATGGATCCGGAGATTTATTTTGGAATTGAGGAAAAAAAACATATTTATTCTTCCTGGCTTCATGCAAGGCCGGCGGCTACGGGTACCTGGTCTGTTGAGGGTAATCGTCTTAGTATTGAATGCTGTTCAGGATTTAAAAGTGAGTGGGAAATTATTCGAGTGGACCAAAGGGTACTGGTATTGCGCCATGAGATAAGTCGCGAAACTGGCGAGTATTCCAGGATAGAAGAGTAGAAGAAATTTTCAGGTTCGTTTATTGTAGTCGAATGGACTTGACGGTATTTTGATGGACTCTGAATGGTCAGAATATTGGCCAATTTCATTAAACAGACGATTCTTCGACGCAAATGATTGCAAAAGCAAAATCAATCAGACCCATTTCGGCGGAGACTTCTATAATCGAACGCCCTCTGCGGCTAAAGTTCCATCTCGCGGTTCTTTTGATTGTTACTCTATTCATGGTTTTTCCTGTTCCAGGCCAGGCCTCGGATAACGAGATAGTAAAGATCGGAGTCCTCTCTTTTCGGTCAAAACAGCAGACATTTAAAAAATGGGAGGAAACTGCTAAATTTCTTTCTCATACTATTCCCGGTTATAGTTTTCGAGTGATTCCCATGTTTTATTCCGAACTGGAGAAAGCCGCCAAATTGGGAAGTGTCGATTTTGTCCTGACTAATAGCGGCCATTATGTAACCTTGACCGAACGCTATGGCATTGTTCGAATTGCGAGCCTGGTTAAAAATGTGCGGGGTAAAGCTGTTGCTCAATTCGGTGGCGTGATATTTACCCGCTCAGATCGAACAGACATCAATTCTTTGCACGACCTTGATGGTAAGAGCATCATGGGCGTGGGGAAGCTCTCCCTGGGTGGTTTTCTGGTTGCCTGGGAAGAGTTGTTGAGGGCGGGTATCGATCCTTTTGAGGATTTTGCCAAACTCTCGTTTAACGGTATGCCTCACGACGAGGTGGTATTGAAAGTTTTGAATCGGGAAGTCGATGCCGGAACAGTTAGAACCAGCATACTGGAAAACATGGCAAAGGAGGGCATCATTGATTTGACAGATATCAAAGTTCTTGGTGAGAAACATGACCAAGGCTTTCCATTTCTTCATTCTACGAGCCTTTACCCTGAATGGCCGATTTCGGCCTTGAAAGATACCTCGTCGGATTTGTCAAAAATCGTTCTTTCCGCTTTGTTGGAAATAACAGTCAGGGACAAAGCCGCGGTCAAAGCTAAGTATATTGGTTGGACAGTCCCGGCTGATTACCTGGTTGTTCGTAATCTGATGGAAAGACTCCGCACAGGACCCTTCGAACGGCCAGAACGATTCAATATTAAGGACATCACCGACAAATACTTTGGCTTATTGATGGTGATAGCCATTATCTTATTCCTGATAATCTCAATTGTAGCTTTTCGGCTGTCAACTCTGAATAAAGCTCTGTTTCGCTCCAAAAATGAACTGCAGGAGCGCGTAGAGGAAAAAACTGCGGATCTGTTTCTGAGTCAGTCTCGTCTTTCCGAAGCCCAGAGGATCGCCCGCATCGGTAGTTGGGATTGGGATATCGTCAATGACACATTATGGTGGTCGGAAGAAACATACCGGCTTTTCGATAAAGATCCTCAATCTTTTAGTCCAAGTTATGACGAATATTGTCGTATGATTCATCCGGATGATCTGATCATCATGCAAAAACGTTTGAACAATGCTATGGAAAGTGGAGGCAAGCCATACCACATGATTACGCGAATAATCAATAATTCAGGGAGAAAATGGGTGGTGGAAGCACATGGTTTGGTGCACCGAGACACGCAAAATAATGCAGTCCGGATGTCGGGTACTGGACGGGATATAACCTATGAACATGAATTGTCTGAGCAACTAAGCTATCAGGCCAGTCATGACCCATTAACCGGGCTGATTAACCGCAACGAATTCGAGCGTCGCGCAGAGCGGTTGCTCGAAATGATTAAGCAAAATAATGCAGAACATGCCTTGTGTTTTATGGATCTTGATCAATTCAAAGTGGTCAATGATACCTGTGGTCATGCTGCAGGCGATGAACTTCTGCGGCAACTGAGTTCGGTTTTACAAAAAGCAGTAAGAAAGCGTGATACGCTGGCACGCATGGGTGGGGATGAATTTGGTGTTTTGATGGAGCACTGCTCATTGGATCATGCTCACAGAGTTGCAAGCTCATTGCTTAAAGCGATTCAGGGATATCAGTTTACCTGGGAGGGACATGCTTTCAAGGTTGGTGTAAGTATAGGCCTGGTGGCTATAACCGAAACTGTAGGTTCTCTAACTGAATTGTTGCAACAAGCGGATGCTGCATGTTATATGGCCAAAGATTTAGGTCGAAATCGTATTCATGTCTATCATCTTGAAGATTCAGAACTGGCTCAACGTCATGGTGAAATGCAATGGGTGACACGTATCTATCAGGCACTGGAACAAGACCGATTTTGTTTATACGCTCAACATATTGTACCGCTTGAAAACAGCCATGATGCACACTATGAGATTCTGCTTAGAATGATCGATGAGCAGGCTAAACTCATCCCTCCAGGAGCCTTTCTACCCGCCGCTGAGCGATATAATCTGATGACGCAAATTGACCATTGGGTCATCGAAAAAACTTTCAGGTTATTGGCAGTGAATCCGCTGTTTGTCGACCGGACAAATTTCGTCTCCATCAATCTGTCCGGCCAGTCATTGACTGAAATCCATGTACTCGAATTTATTATTGAGCAACTGGAGGAAACAGGCATTGATGGGTGCAAGATTTGTTTTGAAATAACAGAAACTGCAGCCATATCAAATTTGGTTTCGGCGATGAAGTTTATTTCTACTTTGAGAGGATTAGGTTGTCGATTTGCACTGGATGACTTTGGCAGTGGTCTGTCCTCGTTTGCTTATTTAAAAAATCTCGCTGTGGACTATCTGAAAATTGATGGCATTTTTGTGGCGGATATGGTTAATGACCCGACAAATCAAGCGATGGTGAAATCGATTAACGAGATTGGTCAGGTGATGGGAATGCAAACCATTG